>Ga0307515_10008542_pt1 | contig 19938 bp, 15 predicted proteins | sample 17_EM_MG_FD_194513 | JGI IMG/M metagenome (GOLD analysis project Ga0307515, IMG submission 194513) | Populus trichocarpa ectomycorrhiza microbial communities from riparian zone in the Pacific Northwest, United States - 17_EM | ecosystem: Host-associated > Plants > Roots > Unclassified | place... | reverse complement strand
GAGCCTTTCTTGATCGCAGCAGAGCAAGGATAGCAAATATGGATGAGTCGAAAGTCAAGAACAAAACCGTAAACAATGAACCTTCACCGGGTATAAGGAGAAACCACGACAGAATGGGTGTCGACCTGTTTTCATTACCTATTACCGACTTGATGGCAATGTAACGACGGAGTGGAAATGGAGAGATAATTGCAAATTGTCGTCAGCATCGTCGTCAGCCTTCGCCACCTACCTCATGTATATATAGTCTATTTTCTTCATAGATCAATCAAGAGACGAGCCCGTTCGACGATGGGCCATCGCTGGAATATGTACGTTATACGCCCTCTTTGCAAAATTTTGGACCGGCTAATCTATAAGTTATATGGCAGGTCATTCAGGGGCATCGGTGAACAATTTAGGGGGGCCTCCAAGACTTCATGCTCATGGTGGCAGCCGGTATTAAAGACTATCAAGCGCTAGCTTAGTAGCAGATATAGCAAATTTGTTAATTGAATATTCGTCGGTCTACCGCTAAAGAAGACGATGCATTCGCTTTCGGAGCCGGAAAATTCTGGAACCAACCACTAACAAATCTTAAAGCCGTCGACAACTTCACCGTCCCTAACAAACTCCTCAATCCACCCGATAGTCATCCTGCTAGGAGTCAATAACCCTGTTTAGTCGGTGAACTAAAGCGCATACTTACATGCTTTTCTTCGTATCAGCAAACTTTTCGTGATCATGTATTAGATGCTCTTTATACCACGGATCCTGCTTCATGCGCTTGTAGTCCTCGACAGTCTCGAAAACCACCTGGCTAAAGCAGTCGAAGTCGGCGACGTTGCACATCTGCGGGTCGAACAGCTCGGCCATCAGGGCGCGTGTGGCACTCTGGTTATGAATCTTTTTTCTCGGTTAGTGAGAAACTTGTGCATATCATCTTTACAATGACGGAGTAGTTCACCTGTGTCCATCTCTTGATTCCATACTTGACCATAAGGCCCTTGGTCATAGGTGCTGAGATACTAATCATATGATTGCGGTAGTCCTCCTCGCTCATGCCTGGCTTACGGTAGCCGCAGATAGTAAGGCAGAGATACTTGCCCTTTGTTGAGCTAGACAACATAGGGGCCTCGGGTTTGTTGAAAGCTGTCATGTTTGAATCTCTCAGATCGCTATATCGACTAGCTATACAAATACAGCACGAGGGAAATGTGTAATACGTGCATGGCGTCGGAGAATGGGGGATGAAAAGAAAAGAGAAAAACCTGGCATAATGTTGCAGCTCGGCTGGTTGTTTCAGCCCGATGAACAACAGATAAGACATTCCCTCCGGTCTCTAGTAGGTACCTTGGTTGGTAAACCCGAAGCATTGCGGCCCTAGAAAACTATAACTCGCCACGTCGATCGTGGGCACAAGTGAAGTCACGGCCAAATCGCTGCACTCGATTTACACATGAACAATGACGCGGCAACTTGAAACCGAAGCACCAAAAATTGGCGTACAAGCCACTGCCTTGGTGACAGCCTCCTTTTTGTCAGGCAAGCAGGCATTCTCCTATATGCATGGGCCAAATTTTGGATCAACTAATTGTTCGATTTAACCTAGGCGCTATGATGAGCCTCTCAGCAATAGCGGTTCCCGTCTTCCTCGATACCAACACCGAGTCAACCCACCTAGTCCGCCAATGGGCTCGTCTTTATCACTACGGCCATTTATACATGCCCGCGGTATCCGTTGCCACGACTGGGCTCTATGGATACGCTGCCCTGCGCAAGCGCGCTTCAAATCGCAAGCAATGGCTTATATATGCAGTGGCCGGTGCGACCACAATCACTATGGTGCCATTCACTTGGTTGATGATGGTTCCCACTAACAACACCTTGTTTCGGCTGGAGACATTGGCGTCGGCAACGGCATCGGCGGTGGACCTGAGTACCGTGCAAGAGCTTGTGGTGAGATGGGCGTGGCTACATGTTATTCGCTCCGTGTTTCCCCTGGTCGGCGCAATTCTGGGCTTGGTGGGTGTTCTGCAGGAGCTCGGTCTATAGCAGAGCCTGGTCTGTAGCGGGTATGAATTCGAACAGTCTGTATACTGTTATCTCATAGAATGGAGCCCTCCACAAATAATTTTATCCCGACTCCTATGTTCCGATCTTTTCATACTCCTCGGAAGGATTCTGACCCCTGTCATCTCGGGCTTCGGGTCAAGTCTTGACGGGCGTCCTAATGTGACTGATTACCTAAGCAAGACACAATTTGGACGGTAGGGATGTTTCTCCTGACGATGTTGCTTACTCGCCTTTCATAACCGCTGGATAACCATAGTCGGCGCTTTCCTAATTTTAATCTGAGCCTTTGTCTTCAGTACTCACTTGACCATGCAAGCACCCGATCATGTTATTGAGAAAAGCACTTTTGCCTCAGTAATCGGATAAGCTGCGCACCACGAACATCATGGGTGTCTGCAGAGTCGTCCAAGCAGTGAGGTAAGAAGTGTTGATTTGTCGACTCGACATTATAATCTGTTTGTGCCTATCAAGCTCGTTCGCATGAGACCACATAAGCGACAGCAGATCGGAGCCTTGTTACACTTCGGGCGTTGCGACTTTCCACTCCCGCACTGTGGAGTAAACTCCCGTTGGTACGTGCACTACGCGCACGGGTGGGCATACTGCTCCTTATTAACCAACGAATTTTCCACCGAGCTTCTTGGCCTCATTTTGGTAGTAACGGAGCGTTAAAATGCACCAAAAATCGCCTTTTTCACTACCGTATCTCGACTATTTTATAACATCTGGTTATTATAAAAGTACTACGAAGTAGGAGCTCTTTAGCTTCTCTATCTATTGCATTAAATAACGACGTCGTAGCTATATTATATAAAATATTGGATATGGGTAGTTTTATCGCAATCTTGCCTTACTGTCGGAACTTACGTACTTCTCTAGGTCTGATTATCTCTAGAGTAGTACGAGGTAAAGGCTCTTTATCTTCTCTATCGCCTCTATGTTATAGTAATATTATAGCTCTATTTTATAAGAAATTGGGTATAGGCAGTTAGTCGGTTTTGGTTTTTAATTTATCCCTTCGCACAGTGATTTGCGTCCATTTGCTACCGATAAGAACTGGCCAATTAAATCAACCAAATCAAATCGTTCGTGCTTGGAAATTCTGGTGTTCCCGCACGGACCAATTTACAGATGGACGTCACCGTTCGAAGGGATAAAATCTACGAAGATGCGTTTTAAAACGATATTTCACCCCTTAATATTCTAGATATAGGGCTATAGTATATATTTATAAAGATATAATTACCTATAGAATCTAATATATTAATAAAATATATAATAACTATTATGACTGGGACGTAGCTCGTAAAAATACACAAAATTCGATTTTTAGTTTGTACCAAAGCGAGGCTCACAAGCTCCAGACTCTCGGTAGAGAATTCGCTGGTTAATAAGGAGCAGTATGCCCACCCGTGCGCGAAGTGCACGTACCAACGGTCCACCGGGAGTGATTTATGAGACAAGGGTAACGAAAACCTAGACGAAGATCAAGCACGTCCATAGATAGCCACTTCTTCACGGCCAAACGAGCGAATATTCCATAGGTCGAAAATTGTGGCCACTACCTATATGTATCCTTTTGAAGGTTCGATTACATTAAGTCGAAATGGCTTGGACCTGAACATTAACGACTGACGAAGGCTTCACCTCCAAAAACCGCCGCGTGGCAGTCTGCTGCACCGCTTCCACGGAGTACCACTTCCTCTTGCCGCCTCTCATCTCGAAAGCGACCTTGCTATCATCGGCCAGCTTCCGTAGCACCTCGCCGATGAACGGCTCCAATGCAAGAGTCCGCGTACCCTCATCCAGCGACTCGCCGTAGATCTCGGTTACGAGGTCCTTGACGGTGACGCTCTTCTCGCCACGACTACGAACCCGGCCAAGCGCTTGCATGACTTGCCTCTCACGCCGCCACTTCTGACCCAATTCTCCGGCGATTTTGGCTGGCAAGTTGGTGATCGTGACGCCGTGAGCAGGATAACCAATAGCGCAATTCTGGGCGTGCATCTTCTGCAGGCTAGCCATGAAGGTGCCTAGATCTTCTACTGCGCTAGTGCCGTGACCAAGGATATTGTCGCCAGTGAACATGGCCTGCTCCTCCTCGAGGATGAAACACATATGGTCTTCTGAGTGTCCGGGCACATGTAGAGCACGGACAGTTGCGCCCTCGACCCGGAATATCTGCCCGTCGGTAATGTTCTGCTGGCCTTTGTCCGGTTCGTTCTTGTAGATGAAATCCTTGAGGTGCGGGTATAGGCGTAGAAGATCAGGAACGCCGCCGGTATGGTCGCCATGCCAGTGGGTCAGCAGGACGTGCGACAGGCTGATGTCCATGGATTTGAGCGTGGATGCAATCAGTTCGGCCCATGCTGGCTCACCGCCGGAGGTGTCGACGATGATTCGGTGATGGCCGGTGCCGATGATGTATGTGTTGGTCCCTTGAAATGTGAACTGCGCGGAAGTGTCAGCCACTGAAAATTTGCCAGGATTTGGTGTCGGACAGGGTGACGTATTTACCTTCCCTGGATTCTGACCCAGTACGCGAAGTACTCTGGGGGTGAGCTGTTCGACATTCGCTAACTGGGGTAGACGTGCTGTTTGGCCCTTAAGGTAGTCATCGAATGCGCAGATGTTCAACGATTTGTTAATCTGCCGGTAACCGCCCTTGTCGTCTTGCATGGTGATTGCAGCAATGTATCGATATATCGGCAAGGATGGACTAGTTTTAACGTGTGTCACACAAATAATGCAGGGGCAATCGTGCTGATAACTCAGTCTGCTCTGTGCCGCATGGACTAAAGCGCCGACGCACTAGGTGCGTCGGCGCTTTAGTCCATGCCGAGGGCACCTTTGAGGATCGGGGTCCGATGCGTCTCTCCGGTAAGTCTCGGGTTGCGCCGTGTCTGGACCGTCGTTGCCGAACTCCACAGAGCATCTCAGCAATAAGCCGAACCGGTCAACAACACCGCTCGTAGAAGAACGGCGGAATGGAGATGGTGGAGTAGTGATCAAGTCCCGTATTGACCCAATCATCAGACTGCGAGTGTGGTCCCGAAACTACCCTTAATAGATATTTCTCCAGTACACACCCTGCAGGTCCTTCTCCCTTGCATTCAGGCGGCCAAGGGGCGTCTCTCATAGTTCAATTTCTCTCCTTCTCCTTCCTCCTTCCACCGCTGGTCATCCACATTGATGCCCATCTAACCTCCTACCGCAACTTCAGATTCCGACTGGGGCTCGCGCAAGATGGAGCTCGTCTATTTCAGCAATGAGTTTCCAAGGGATAACCTGCAGGACCTCTTCCGCCGCCTGCACAATCACAGCAAGGACAAGCATCACCCGATCTTGGCCCAATTCATAAATGAGACCACATGGGCGGTCAAGGACGAAGTTCGGCGGTTACCGACTGAGCTGAAGCAACTGATTCCACCATTCGAGACCGTCTTGAGCTGGGCAGAAAACACCGAGCTTCGGGAAGGCTTGATCTGCGGCGCTATAGATGGAGTGCTGCTCATCGTCGTTCAACTGGCGACGTACATTGGGTGAGTGGTTTCATCTGTTTAAAGTACGAGAAATTAATCGTTAACCTACATTGTCAGATATGCCGAGAATCATCCTGAAGAACTGAGTGACTTTGCAAACACATGCCTTGCTGGCCTGGGTATTGGCCTGCTGGCATCGACTGCCGTCTCATTGTCATCGACGTTGGTCGACTTGCCACTGGCTGGCGCAGATGCCGTCCGTCTGGCCTTCCGCATGGGTATCCATGTCCAGGGCGTCTCAGAAAACTTGGAGGCCCGCGAGCTGTCAGAAAGTCCAGATACGTGGGCATATGTGGTTCACAATGTCGACCCAGCTGTCGCCCGGAAGGAGCTTGACGCCATGCACTCTCGAGAGGAGATACCTGATACCGGCAAAATTTTCGTGAGTGCCATCAGCCGGACTTCAGTCACAGTGAGCGGACCACCAGCGAGATTAAAGGCGCTGTTCAATAAGTCAGAGTTCTTCCGCGGGTCCAAATTCATTGCGCTGCCAGTCTACGGCGGCCTCTGCCATGCATCGCATATCTACGGCCTGCAGGATATGCAGAGCATCGTCTATGGTAGCTCATTGAATACCCTTAGCACAAAGTCTTGGCCGGTGATGCCAGTCTACTCGACCAGCACCGGTCTGCCGTACCCAGCCAAGAGTGCAGCAGAGCTGTTTGAACGTGTTGTCTCAGAACTCCTCACACAGGCAATCTATTGGGACCATGTCATTCGTGGCGTGGTTGACCGAGCCAAGTGCACCGTTGCCTCCGAAGCGGTGCTGTACTGCTTTGGCAACTCCATCCCTCTCAACGATCTCAACACCGCCTTGAAGAGCAGCATGCCACACCTTGAAGTCTCGATCAACAACCTCATGCCATGGATCTCCCAAGTCGCACCAAGAGACACTACGCCCCGCAGCACGGCACAGTCTAAGCTCGCCATCGTCGGCATGTCCTGCAGACTTCCAGGAGGCGCGACAAATACCGAGAAGTTTTGGGAGCTCCTGGAGAAGGGCCTGGACGTCTCGCGGCGAATCCCAGCTGACCGCTTCGACATTGACACGCACTACGACCCAACCGGCAAGCAGCTGAACAAGAGCATGACACAGTATGGCTGCTTCATTGATGAGCCTGGCTTGTTCGATGCGCCCTTCTTCAACATGTCCCCGCGTGAAGCCCAGGTCGTCGATCCACAGATGCGTTTGGCTCTTGTCACCGCGTACGAGGCGCTGGAGAGTGCTGGCTATGTCGGCAACCGCACCGCTGCCACACAGTTGCAACGCATTGGTACGTACTATGGCCAAGCTGCCGACGACTACCGTGAGGTCAACCAAGGCCAGGAGGTTAGCACCTACTATATTCCAGGTGGTTGCCGTGCGTTCGGTCCTGGCCGTATCAACTACTTTTTCAAATTCGCGGGTCCCAGTTACAGCATTGATACTGCTTGCTCTTCTGGACTTGCAGCGATTGAGGTACGTGCTCGGTCGTGTGGCATTCTCGAAATCAGAAGACGCTAATAGATTGTCATAGGTCGCCTGCCAGGCCCTTTGGAACGGCGAGGTCGATACCGCGGTCGCTGGCGGTGTCAATGTGCTGACCAACCCAGACGGCTTCGCTGGTCTGTGCAACGGCCACTTCCTTACCAAAGGACATAACGCATGCAAGACCTGGGATGCCACCGCCGATGGGTACTGCCGTGCGGACGGCATTGGGTCTCTTGTTATCAAGAGACTTGAAGACGCTGAAGTAGACAACGACAACATCTTGGGCGTCATTCTCGGTGCTGGAACCAACCATTCTGCCGAAGCCGTCTCCATCACTCACCCCCACGCTGGCCACCAAGCTTATCTGTCCCGCCAGGTGCTTCGCCAGGCCGGCGTGGATCCCTTGGATGTGTCGTATGTCGAGCTCCACGGCACTGGTACCCAAGCCGGCGACCATGAGGAGATGCAGGGCATTATGGAAGTGTATGCTCCGCTCACCAAGCGCCGCAGCAAGGACCAGCCCCTGCACATCGGCGCTGTAAAGGCGGGTGTCGGCCATGGCGAGTCTGCTGCGGGGGCGACGGCATTGATTAAGGTGCTTCTCATGCTCCAAAAGAACGCCATCCCGCCACATGTCGGCATCAAAACGGAGATCAACCCCAAGTTCCCCCCAGACTTTGACAAGCGCAACCTCCACATCGCGTTCGAGATGACGCCTTGGCCGCAGGTACCTGGCAAGAGGCGGCTTGCAGCTATCAATAACTTTGGTGCCGCCGGCGGGAACACGACCATGGTCCTGGAAGAGGCACCGATTCGCGACATCACGGAGACCGACCCGCGCCAGACTCATATCATCGCCGTCTCGGCCAAGACCAAAAGATCGTTGGCAGGAAACATTGAGAGCTTGATTGCCTACCTTGACGCGCATCCAGATATCAATCTCGCCGACCTTTCGTACACGACGACTGCACGCCGCTACCAGCACAGCCATCGTGTGGCGATTGCCACCTCTGATGTGGCCCATCTGAAGAAGCAGCTGACTTCCCGCTTGGAGAAGATCGATTCAATCAAGCCTGTTGGAAAGTCCGGCCCACCGCCAGTCGCTTTCACCTTCACTGGCCAGGGCGCTTCTTACAAGTCGATGAGCCTGGAGTTGTACCGCGATGTACCCACATTCCGAGAGCACATTCAGCATCTTGACTCTCTCGCTCGAGGCCAAGGCTTCCCACCCTTCATTCCCGCTCTCGATGGATCGCATCCCAAGGACCACGCGCACCCTCCAGTAGTTACTCAGCTTGCCCTGGTCTGCACTGAGATTGCTTTGGCCAAATACTGGTCTTCTCTCGGAGTCAAGCCAGACGTCGTCATGGGCCACAGCCTGGGCGAGTACGCTGCGATGCACGTAGCTGGCGTAGTCACTGCTAACGACACTATATTCATGGTCGGACGCCGGGCTCAGATGCTGCAGGAGAAGTGCAAGATTGGCAGTCATACTATGATGGCCGTCCGGGCTTCTCTTGCACAGATAGCTGAGAGCTCAGGAGGCAAGCCGCACACAATTGCTTGCGTCAACGGTCCTTCAGATACGGTGCTTAGCGGTACCAAGGAACAGATGGATGAGGTCACTGCGCCACTCGAGGCGGCCGGCTACCGCTGCATCAAGCTGGATGTCGCGTTTGCCTTTCACTCGGAGCAGACCGACCCTATTTTGGACGACTTCGAGACGGCTTCGAAGACGGGCGTTTTCTTCCAGGAGCCGAAACTGCCAGTCATCTCGCCATTGCTCGGCAAAGTTGTTTTCGACGGTAAAACGCTGAACGCAAACTATGTCCGCCGGGCCACCAGAGAGGCGGTCGACTTCCTGTCTGCTTTGGAGAACGCTCAGAAGATTTCCACCATTAGCGATGAGACTGTCTGGATCGAAATTGGGCCACATCCTGTCTGCACTGGCTTTGTCAAATCCGCCATCCCGTCCACCGAGCTCGCCATCCCATCGATCCGCCGCGGCGACGACAACTGGAAGACCATGGCTGAGAGCATGGCTGCTCTGCACCTTGCTGGTGTCGGAGTTAGCTGGAATGAGTTCCATCGCCCATTCGAGAGCAGACTCCGCCTTCTGGATTTGCCGACGTACGCCTGGAATGACAAGAACTACTGGCTGCAGTACAACGGCGACTGGTGTTTGACCAAGGGCAATACTTTCTACGAGGCCGAGAAGGAGGCTGCCAGAGCCAAGACGGCACCAAAGACACCGCTGGCAAGCGAGATTCAGACATCGACAGTGCAGCAGATCATCGAGGAGACTTTCAACGGCTCCGCCGGTACAGTGGTCATGCAGTCCGATCTTATGCAGCCAGACTTCCTCGCTGCCGCTCATGGACACCGCATGAACAATTGTGGTGTTGTTACATCGGTAAGTCAGCTCCTTGCAAGATCTTTCAGTCACAACGTGCTTACCGCTTGTGTAGTCCATCCATGCCGACATCGCCTACACCCTCGGTGGCTACCTGTACCGTAAGTTGTATCCCAAGGCCAAGGACGTCAACATAAATATTGCCAATCTGGTCGTCACGAAGGGTCTTGTCGCTCAAAGCAACAACAAGACGCCTCAGTTGATCCGGGTGACTGCTGCCACTGCCGACGTCCACTCAGGTGTGGTCGACTTGACATGGCAGAACGTGGACAACGACGGCAACGTCCACGAGCCATTCGCTACCGCCAACATTTTTTACGGCGATGCATCTGAATGGCTCTCCTCTTGGATTTCCATTGCTCACCTCATCCAGGGCCGGGTCGAAGCGCTCGAGCGCCTGGCTGCAGAAGGTAAAGCCAACCGCTTCTCGCGCAACATGGCGTACACCCTCTTCGCCAGCAACCTGGTTGACTACGCCGAAAAGTACCGCGGCATGCAATCCATAGTGATGCATGAACTGGAAGGGTTTGCTGACGTGCAGCTCACCACTAAGGAGAGCGGCGTCTGGACCGTCCCGCCGTACTTTATCGACAGCGTGGCACACTTGGCCGGCTTTATCATGAACTGCTCCGACGCCATGGACACGCGGAACAACTACTGTGTCACTCCTGGTTGGAAGTCGATGCGATTCGCGAACCCTCTGGTCCCAGGAGCCAAGTATCGTTCGTACGTCAAGATGATTCCGACGGTCGAGGACCCAACGGTTTACTTTGGCGATGTGTACATCATGCAAGACGATGCCGTCATGGGTATGGTCGGTGGTATCCAGTTCCGCCGCTACCCACGCATCCTGCTCAGCCGATTCTTCTCACCGCCGGACAAGATGGCTGCCATGGAGGCCAAGCCGAAGGCCGCTGCCTCTCAAGCTCCAGTTCCAGCGCCAGCGGCACCAAAGGCCGCGGCACCAGAGCCAAAGCCGGCACTCTCTCGCCATGATTCCGGCCCCGGCGGCGAAGACGAGCAGAGCAAGCCTCGGCCTGCCAACCTTCCTACCGCCGCGCCCGCTCCACGGAAGGACGCCAAACCCGTTGCCACCGATGCTGCGGCACCATCCATCGAATCTGCCGCCGCTTCTGGCAGCATCACTGCCAAAGCACTCATGCTCATTGCCAAGGAGGCCGCCCTGGAGATTTCCGACTTGGAGGATGATGCTAGTTTCTCCAATTTGGGCGTTGACAGCCTAATGTCGCTGGTCATCGCGGAAAAATTCAGGACAGAGCTGGATGTCAAGGTCAGCGGCAGCCTTTTCTTGGACTACCCGACGATTGGTGATTTGCGGAAGTGGTTGGAGGAGTATTATAGCTAGATGGAGGGAAATGGTTAACGGTTGAAGGATAGCGACGCGTTGTGTTTGTTTTACATGGGTAGGCGAGGCTTGGAGTGATAGCGCGCGGTGAATAGTTGTTAACTTCCGGACTCCCTGATTCTGCTTTTCTTGCAATGCGTGATGGACTGTGTTCAATGACCCTCAACGCTCTTTCACTTTGTTCGTTTGCCCAAAAACAGTTCGTCGGCGTCCGTCATCATATACTTTAGTTTTATTCACGGACATCTTTTTCTTTATTTTATTTATCCATCGTATTATACTACGTACGATACAGCGCATGTAGCCTCTAGGCTATGACGCTATAGTTCTACATACATGAATCCTTTCTAGGCAGCTTAACATGTACTAGTAGCTATGTCCTAGTAGTTTATAAATCTCTAAGCTAGGGGGTTTACCGCTTATTCACGGACATCTCTCATCTGGCAAATTGAAAGTGATAAACCAGCGACTTGAGATTTTGATACTTAGAGACTGAACAAGAATATTTGCTCGAAAGCGGTTTGATACGGACATCCATCTACCCCTCGCAAGGTTTCCAAGCCCAGCAGCAGTGCACACTTATTCTGGCTCCTTTTACCTTCGTACTGTTCCCTTCTCTCCTATAACTAACTATACGCTTTATACCTTCTCCCTGGGAACATACTTGCAGTAAAGGCCCTGGGGCAGACTGGGGGCGAGCTCATTCAACGCGGTCGTCGGTTGGGCGAAGTGAGGGTTGGGCTGCCCATTCACATCGCAACCGCTCCACTTGAACATGGCCAGGGCGTAGGCAAGGATGATGTTCTGCTGCATCTTAGCCCAGCGCATGCCGACGCAGGGGTGACGGCCCTGGCCCCAGCCCATGACTTTTGAAGAACGAGTCAGTTATTGCTACAAAGGTAGAGTTTGAAAAAGGCAGGGAGAGTTGAACGTCGTGGCTGGAACTAAAGTCCTGTACAGACGCACGGAAGGGAGGGGACGACTCTTGAATACTCACAGCCATATGCCTGCTTCTTGAACTCCTCGCGGCCCTCACGGAAGCGCTCAGGGTCCCACTTCATGGGGTTCGGGTACAGCTCCTCATTGTAATGCACATCGATGGTGTTATAGCAGGCGAAGCTGCCGGGTGGGATGACCTCATCGGTCCCGGGAATAGGGATGGGGTTAGGGGTGTCGTTTAGGCGGCCCATGGGGAAGGCGACCCACATGCGGATAGCCTCCTTGTAGCAGAGGTCGATAGAGGGGAACGACGAATCCCAGGACTCGAGCGGGATCGAGTCGAGCTGCTCGACCAGGGGCGCATTCTTATTCGTGGAGTGGGCCTCGGCGGCGGCCTTAATCTCACCGTAGATCTTCTCCTGCCAGTCCGGGTGGTGGGCCACGATGTTCAGCATAGCGCCGGACAGGACGCCGGCGTTGGCGCCGGCGATGAACAGCATGCTGATACAGAAGTTGATAATGTAGTCTTTGTTATCGCCGTTGTCGATAAGGGTTTGCAAAGCGTCGTCCACGCGAGGGGCGCCCTTCTTCATCCGCTTGTTGACAATAGGCGTCACGATGCTGCTGAGACCATAACGCCCATAACGACGCTTCCAGTATGATATACTCATGTATGACATCCAAGGGAAAGCAAGAAGGTGGAGACTGCTGGTAGACTGGAGAATCGGCAAGTAGCCTAAGAGGCTTTCCAGTAGCTTGGGGTCATCCGAGATTTCATCGGTGCACACGACACGGGAGCCCTGCGCCACTACGATGCGATAGCAGGCCCTGGCCGGGTTCGTGACGCTAGATGGGTTCTTGGCCATCGCCTCGAAGGCGGCGCGGGCGTCCCTAGTCACGCGGGGAAGACGCTTGGCGAGCTGCTCCGATTTCTGCAGGTCGAGCAGGCGGCGCTGGGAGTAGGTACGACCGTTGGGGAGGGTAGGCTTCCAAATTTCGTGGACGACCGTTGCTCGCCCAGCTATAAAGTCTGGTCCGTGTCCTATGAGGGTAATTCCTTTAATAAGATCCAGGTTGCGGTTGTCCAGATACATCTTGCGGGCGGCCTCGCCTGACACACCAACGACATGATTCTTGCCTAGCCAGAAACTGAAGTTACCCGTCTTAGACTTCTCCACGGAGTTCTTCCAGAAGATCCTAGACCTCGTTGTTAGCGCTAAGATGTTCGCGTGGCAGAGAAAGAAAAAGCACGGTCACAATTTGTGAGTAAAGAACCTCCAGGAGCCGACGAATAGGACTGTGTCAGACGTAAATGCTGGTGACTCCTTATCGACTCTGGGGCTATACGATAAATAGGCCAGGAAGCTGAGAAAGGTTGCTATGAAGCCAGCCAGCCCGAGTGACACCGGCGACTGGGAGAAGTCCATGTTCGAAGTGAAGTCCATCTTCAAAGTTACGCTTCACAGAGCAAAAAGCACACTACTACTACTCACCAGAGCAAGCAGGTTAACTTCGAATAAAAGAAAGTTGCATCTAACGCTGGAGGAGCAATGCCGACATATCGGCGATGGGAGATCGGGAGGTTTTCGTGTGGCACTCGAGTGTTGTGGTCCGAATCCCGATCACGTGCCGATCTCCCTATCGATACGTAGCAGAATAAAACGGGAGCCACCAAAACGCAGACTTCCGCTTCGCAAATCGAATTGTCCGATGAGCCGATGAGCACGTCGTAATTTCCGACCTACTCGGACGCCCCACCCACTCGAACTAGCCGCTTGCTTTTCTCCTTATAGCTTTTTCTTCAATAATTCCTGTCGAACTTCTCTATGTTTAGGAACTTTTGTACATAGAGCCTCAACGAAATTCACTTCTTGACGAGCCGTTACAGGAACGCCCCATCTCGTCAACTTCTGGCTCTGGGTTGAAGCCGCTACGCTCATGAACATGTGGTTCAAAAAGAAGGAAAAACAGCCACAGGACGAGATCGCGCCGTCTGCGCCCATGGATGGCGAGGTCACCGACGAGTCCAAGGCTAAGGATCTCAAGCGCATCGACGCCGACATTATCTACCCCTCAGGCCTCAAGCTGTCAGATAATCTGTATTCTCGGAGGCGTAGGACGTGCACGAGTCACGTGCACGGGTCACGTGCATTGTAAATATCTTCGTCTAAGCCCAGGGGCCCTAGGTCAAGCAACGATCAAGATCATCAATCAATCAACCCATTTCATCAATGAATAGCTCTATATGAGTTATCTAACAGTTATGAGCCCGGTCCGCCGACACAAGAAGCTATTCAGCTATTACTCAATCATTTGAAGAAATTCTACCTCATCGTCAGACTCTGACACCTCATCGTCTCAAGACGACCCTGATCGAAATCCTACCTCAATTGTCACAAGACGAGATTCCACGAGATTCCACGAGATTCCACGAGATTCCACCTCAATCGTTAAAGGACGATCCTGACGACAAGGACGATCCTGCGACAAGGACGATCCTGACGACGAATTCCATCTCAATTCCCATCTGCCTATCAGTTAAATGACTCCACCGACGTCGAGTTCGTCTACCACAATCATCCTTAATAAGCCAGAAGACTGGGAGCAATGGATCTGGCAACTATAAGCCCTCGTGGACAAACGAATTTGGGCCCATGTTGACCTAGACAAGGAAGTACCTCAACGAGGTCTACTACAAGAACCAGCCTATCCAGAAGTCACAGATTTTAATGAGAATGCAACCTTATATGCACAGCTCTCGACGAATCAACAGAGGGCGTACGAGAACAGCAGACGATACTACGACCAGGACATGAAGTACTTCCTAAAACAGGAAGAGCATCTGCAACAGATACGCACCCAGATTACGTCCACAGTATCGATTTAGAAGAAGCTACTGCTTGACCCTTCAGTGACCGTTAAGGAATGGCTATCTTGGTTAAAGGAGAACATAGAACCTACCTCGTCGTTTGTTAGGAAGAAGGTACAACATTAGTACACGGAAGCCCTTAAGGGGTTTAAATAATTGTCAAAATTGAACCAATGGCTAGATCAATGGGAACACGCAATGTTACTAGGAGAGAAGTACAAGATCCCTTAAATGTCTGATGGAATCTAGCTTCAAGAATTAGCAGACGTTATTCGACCTTTTAGCAATGCCTACTGTATAAAGTATACTACCAAGTTAAATGACCCTCAGAAGTTAAGATCTTCCAAATACCGCAGGGTAGCAAAGGAGCTGCAAGAAGGACTTAGAATACCCTTAAAGAAAGCCAATGCTACTACGAGAGGGAGTACCTTTAATGCAGACTTCGCAGAGCAAGCCATGATGGATCACTCTGATACTACTAAAGGTCCAGGGAAAGAAACCTTAGCATGTACTAGACGCTCAAAGAGAGCCGGGTCACTAGTAGACGAGGAGACGTCCCGCAAGAAGCTACTACCCGTATACTTGGCGTGTAAGAAACGAGGACATTCCCTACAAGACTGTTAGTATCTATTTGAAAACAAGAGACCCGAAGGAGTTACGATCGGAGATACTCGCATTAAAAGGGTGCTAAAGAAGGTAGAAAAGAATAAGGATTTTGCTAACTAAGTTATAAAGATTAGACTTAAAGAACAAGAAGACAAGGCTTAATAACGATAGGACGAGAGCCAAAAAACAGCTAAGATTAAGGGAGAAGCTAATGCGATATTCCTAGAATTGTTTTACACCGGTTAACCTTATCCACTAAAGCTATTGACTATTCTTGACTCTGGAACTACTCTCTATATCTTTAATAACCTCTCTCGTTTTTATAACTTTAGGAAAGCTTTAAGACACAAATACGTTATCGCCGGTAGCTTAGAAGCGCCTATACTAGGTTACAGCGACGTCACTGTCTAAGTCACAAAACTAGATAAGAGTAAGGGAATCCTATGTCTTAAGGACGTTGCCTTTTATACGGACTTTAATACGAATCTTGTGTTGTTCCGTCTACTTTAAAAACGAGGGTACTACTGGGACAATAAAGGAGATAACAATCTTCTAGTTTAGAAGGACGATATAATCCTATATTAAATAGAAGAATGTTACGGATAATAGACTATCAAATACGTCCGACTAGGAAGTCTATTAGCGTTTAATATAAGCCAACTGCTACACCAACGGAAGCGCAGAGCATTATTAAGAGACGCTTGTCTAGATTTGAAAGGAGATGCATATCTATGGTATTTGCGTCTAGGTTATCCAGGACCTATAAGCCTTTATTATTTAGGTCTTAACGCCTTAGGAGTTAAGCTTTGAGGCCTAAAGACGACGGAATGTTAATATTGCAGTCTCGCTAAAATTAAGCGTTAGGTCTTACGAAGGTTCTCAGAACGGAAAATTAATAAACCCTATCTTAACCTCTATATTAACTGGACTAACCTTAAGAAAGCGTATACTAGATTTATACGAGTTATATTCATCTATAACACCTTCTTAGGAAGAACCTTCCCGTATTTTATAACGACGTATAGCGAAGAGAAGGAGATACTACGAGTACTCAAAGATTTTACCTAATAGATTCGTCTAAGGTATAACCTTAAGGTCAACACTATTAGATTAGACAACGAGCTAGGGAGAAAGAGAACCCTTAAATGGCTACGGACTTAAGGAATTATATTTGAGCCTTCGGCGCCATATACCCAAGCTCAGAACGGTACCGCCGAACGCTTAGGGGGTGTGATCATTAAGAGATCACGAGCAATAAGAATTGCTGCTAATTTACCACACGACCTATAAAACGAGATAGTTAACTGCGTAGTGTACCTTTAAGATTAAACGCCACTAAAAAGCAATAGTTGGAAATTGCTATATAAGAAGTTCTATACCTTCCTAGCCAATGGGTTAAGAAAGCCGTAACTAGCGCACCTAAAAGCCTACGGCTGTAGGGTGTACGCGATGATGTCGGACGCCTAGCTAAAGAAGAAAAGGCTAAGTAAGCTAGATTTATGAGCCCATATTGGCTACCTTGTTGGCTATAACTCTACCAATATCTACAGGATCTGGATCCTATATAAGGGTATTGTTATCTCTATAAGGGATATTATCTTTAATAAAAAGACGTTCTTTAATAGTAGGCAAAGGGACATCTTAAAGGACCTATACGCTGAATTAGACACGCTAATTGAGAAGATTTAACTCCCTAATAACTAGACTAAGAATAAGGTCCTTCTGGAAGATGATAAAGAAGTATTTGAACTGTTAATTTAAGAGGAAGACAACGACGTCAATAAGCTAGTTTAAGCCTTTGATGAGTTAGCAGATCTTAAGCTTGTAAGAGCTCTTGAAGATGCGTATTGTATACTACCTCCAATAGAAGAAGACGAAGAATCTCCATGTGCCTTTTACGTCAAGTATCCTATGAAGTTAGATAAACAAGGTACTGATTAAGACGTCGCTTATTGAGCAGGAGATGCGTTTAATACTTAGGGGGTGTCTAATGACTTAGTTAAAGACTCGTTTAAGGAAGCCAGCGATAATAGGTTTAAAGACTTTATTACTAAAAGGATTACGTTAGCCTATTATGGCGCCTTCTTAGCAGGAAGGAAGTTTAACCTTAATAGTCAACTTAATGACAGCAAGCTGAAATTAGGCAGAATACGTGATATTAGATTATAAAGGAAGAACTTACCTCCGCTACCTTAGTTGATCCGTAACCTTAATACGTATCCTCTTTAAGATTAGTTCTAAGAGGCTTAACGAGCCCATCTCCAATCTTATTATTAAATGAGGTTGTTTTAAGAAACAGATAAGAAGCACGTAAAGGGACAGCAGGTCCTTAGCTTAATGTGGGTGTTTATCTACAAGACGGACAAGTACGGATTTCTCCAGAAATGTAAGGCACGCTTAGTAGTCTACGGAAATCAATAGGCCCTAGGAGACCTACCTACAAGAGCTACTACATTAGCTAGTACGACCTTCCGAACCCTTATAGCGATCACTATAAAATTTGACCTAGAGACGACACAGATAGATATAGTTAATGCGTTTGTCCATTGCGATCTTGATAAGGTCGTCTATATAAAGCTACCGCCAGGGTTTAATAAAGGAAAGACAGATAAAGTACTGCGCTTAAGAAAAGCCCTATACGGACTACAACGATTACCACTATTATGGCAGAAGAATCTCATGAGCTTATTAAACGAATTGGGCTTTAAAGAGGTACCTTAGGAGCCGTATATTATGCTAAAAGGTAGAATAGTCGTCTTCTTCTACGTTGACGATATTGTCTTCTGCTACCGAAAGACAGATAAGAAGAAAGCTTAAGAAGCAATTAAGGAGCTGAGCAAGGAATACCAGATAAGTACCCTTAGTGAGCTAAAATGGTTCCTAGGAATCTATGTGCTACGCAATCGTAGCCAGAGGCTCCTATGGCTATCCCAGGAAGCCTATATTAAGAAGATAGCTAACCAGTATAAGATAGATCTTAGAGGGCGTCTTCTAAATACTCCTATGGCAGAATCGGAACTCCTCCTTACCGATTACCGTATAATCCGTCTGACGCGTCCGTCCCCTAATACAGACCTATTAGTCCGTCCTATATCCCTTCTACAATGCTATATCAGAGAAAACTAGGTTCAGTACTCTATATAGCCACTACGACGCGTTTGGATATTGCCTTTGCAGTATTATAGCTAGTAAGGTTTAATTAGGACCTAAGCTAAGAGCACTATTGAGCGGTAGATAAAGTTATCCAGTACCTATATGGCACGAGGAGCAGAGCAATCTATTATGGAGGAGATAAGGAAGGAACGAACGGTAGAGGAAGAGACAAAGGAATACGCGACTAAGGACGAGACGACGGAGACGGTAGAAGTGAAGCGCAATTATTTATCTATGCTAGCGACGCATTATTCGCGGACAACTCCGTCAATAGAAAGAGCTTATAAGGATATATTATAAAGCTATTTAGGGGGCCGATCGCCTAGAGAGCAAATAAGTAGGGTATAGTTACAACGTTAAGCACAGAAGCTAAGCTGTTAGCCCTATTACAGATAGTAAAGGAAGCTATCTTTATTAGCAGGCTGTTTAAAGCAATGACGTTACAACTAAACGAGCCCTTAATTATTAACTGCGACAATACCTAGACGCTCTGACTGATCACAGAAGACACGGCAAAGCTAATCACGAAGCTCCGACACGTTAACATCTATTAATACTGGCTATGTTAGGAATACGCAAAGAAACGAGTACGATTTCGATGGACAGTGATAAAGGAGATAATCGCCGATGGACTTACAAAGGCCCTGCCCAAGCAGAGGTTTAAGAGCTTTGTCAATATGATCGGAATAGTGGATATTAAGGAGCAGCTAAATAAGGAGAAGCAACTAGAGGACCTAAGGGAGAATATCAGAGCAAGACGGAAGGATTTAGATGAGATTATAGTTTAATTAACGCATTAACGGATATGAGAAGGTGGCTAGCTTCGTCCTCGACCAGGTCAAAGCTAAGGGGGTGTGTCAGATAATCTATATTCTCTATAGCGTAGGACGTGCACGAGTTATGTGTACGGGTCACGTGTATTATAAATATCTTCGTCTAAGCCCAGGGACCCTAGGTTAACCACCTATTAACCAACGATTAAGATTATTAAGATTATCAATTAATCAACCCATTTCATCAATAAATAGCTCTATATGAGTTATCTAACAATTTTATAATAAGTATAGTAGATCTCTATTTATACTAATAGCCTCTTATCCTCTATTACTATAGTAGTACTCTACTAGTATAGCGCTAGGTCTCCGCCTAGTAAGCTAATAGTTCCTATATTTTCTTTTCTTTCTTTACTATTTATAGGTAGAGGGCTTCCTAGTTAGTATACTTAGGCGTATTACCTCTTTAAGGGGCCCTTAATCCTTATATACGTTTTAGTATTTAGCGTATATTTTCTTTTACTAAGTAGCCTTATACTATAACTATTCTTTATATAGTAGTTATATTAATATATAAGTCTACTAGTAGAACTACTACTTTATATTCTAGTATAACGCGTAGTGTTTTCTTATAAACCCCTATAGTTCTATATAGGTACTAGTTTTATAGCTTAGCTAATAGCGCTAAGGAGCTTTTTATTAATACCTTACTACCTAGTCCTAGGCCCTAGATCTAGGAGCCGTATAGTAT
>Ga0307515_10008541_pt1 | contig 19939 bp, 11 predicted proteins | sample 17_EM_MG_FD_194513 | JGI IMG/M metagenome (GOLD analysis project Ga0307515, IMG submission 194513) | Populus trichocarpa ectomycorrhiza microbial communities from riparian zone in the Pacific Northwest, United States - 17_EM | ecosystem: Host-associated > Plants > Roots > Unclassified | place... | reverse complement strand
AAAAACAAATATCTAGCCCACGATAAAGCGTAGGTCAAATAACTAGTAAACAGCAAGGCCCCACTTGTTTTTGTAGCTGGAAAGCATTTTTGCGAAAATTTGAATTTATTTTTTGCTTCAAAATATGTTTTTTTTAATGTTTTTAGATTGTTTTGATGTGTTGATATAAAAAATAATTTTTTTAAAAAATAAAAAAAATATTATTTCAATATATTTTTAAATAAAATACACTTTAGAAAGCAAATAAAAAAACGTTTAAAAATTAAATAAACAGAGACAATGAATACAATTAGGTAAATAAATCGTGTTGCGAGATCAAATATCTTAATCTACATCCACCTTTCAACTTTTCCTAATACATATGTTGTTATTGTTAATGATTTTTTTTTATTTGTTGATACAGACGATTCTTAGTCTATTTAATTAGATTCGTGTATAAGCTTTTGAATTTACACTTGATATTTTTTTTATATAAAAAGTCATAAAAGCTAACATGTTTAATTTTTTCTGTTGGAAAAAAAAAATATTCGGCCCATAACAGAGTGTCTGTCAAATAACTAATAAATACTAAGATCTTGTTTGTTTTTGTAGTTGGAAAACTTTTTACAAAAAAATTGAATTTATTTTTTGCTTTAAAATATATATATTTTTTTATTTTTTTATTGTGATAATATCAAAAATAAATTTTAAAAAATAAAAAATATTATTTTAATATATTTTTAAGTAAAATATACTTTTAAAAAAATTAAAAATAAATACCAGCCAAACAGACTCGAAATATCATATAGATAGATTAGACCACATGCCGTAGCCCCTAACGGCAAATCGTCTGATTACAAAATTCAAAATCGACATGTTATTTTATAATCCACGCCAATCAAGCGCGCGTGAGAGTCGGACCATTCTACTTTGTGGTTAGCTAATCTCCAAAGGCAAGCCCGAAGAAAAACGGAGCACGGGCCGTCAGACACAGCAAAACCTCAAAAGTTCATCTTTTCTCTGCTTTTATTTTTATTTTTCTGTCTGCAGAGATAGATAGATAGATAGAAGGAGACATGGAAATGCAAAACGACTTTGATAGGTTACTGTTCTTCGAGCACGCGCGTAAAACAGCTGAAGATGCTTATGCTCAAGACCCTCTTGATGCCGATGTATTTTTTTCAATCTCTTGCTTCATTTATTGGATCTATCTATTTTTTCTTTTCTTTTGTTCTTAGTTTTCTATTATTGATCGAGAAGTGATAAAGTTTGGAACTTTGGAAGGACCCAAGTGGTTTTGATTTTGTAGAATTGTTGGGGTCTTGGGATTTTTGTAAATTTATGAGTTTTATGGTTTTCTGGACAGAATTTGTTGAAGTGGGGAGGAGCTTTATTGGAGTTGGCTCAGTTTCAGAGTGTTCCAGATTCAAAGAAGATGATGCTAGGTTAGGTTCTAATTTATCTTTTTTAGCATGAATTACCTTTAAAAGAGACCGTGCTTATAAATTCTGCTAAGAAATGATGGAATCTAAATCCCATTCATGACAAGGAATTGGTTATGGAATGAGTTGATTATTCGATTTTGTTTTTTGAATGTTATAGTTAAATGTGTCAATATGGATGGGGTGATAGAGTTGAATATGCAGATGGAATCACGAAGCTGGAGGAGTCGTTGCTGATTAACCCCAAGAAACACGAGGCTATCTGGTACCTGGGAAATGCACATACTTCGTATGCATTTTTGACAGCAGATCAAGATGTGGCTAATGAGAGTTTTGAAAAGGCAGCTGTCTACTTTCAACAAGCTGTTGATGAGGTATTTTTCTTTCTCCTCTGAAATCATACTGCAAGGGCATTGCTGTATTGTATGTTTGTTATTTGAATGATTATAAATGTGTGATGTTGGTTTTTGGCAGGATCCAGATAATGAACTTTATCGCAAGTCTTTGGAAGTGTCTTCTAAGGTACACCTCTTTCTTTATCACTCAATCTAATGTGATAATAGAAAAATGGGAAAAGAGAATTAGTTAGTATCAATATCTGGTCATTGGATTTTACCCTGATGTTAGATGTAATTTCTGTATAATATCATATTAGATATATTCTGGGATCTATTTACTAAGCTTTTTGCTGGGAAACAATACCTTTGAGCTGGATACCATCACTACCTGATTAGCAGTGTGGTGTCTTGATAAAAGGGATAGGTATCTGCATAGCACTTGAACTGAACTTGTAAATCTTCTCTCTCATGCTGTTTTGAAAGTGGGTTGTGGAGTTCATTTTCCCAGGCTTTGGCATATTTATACCAAACCTCATTTTACTCACATTGTTAAAATGGTATAAAATGTTAAGAGTAAGTAGTTTGTGATGAGTTTTTGGGTTGTTTTAAAACTTGATAATTCCATTTTGTCATTTAAAGTTTGAACAAAGCATACAGTTCTGTTTTCTTTTAAGTTCTTGTATTCTGAAACTAAGTAAACCATTATGACCCATCATTATTATGCTGTGAAAAAAAACTAGAAGCCCCTAAGCAATTGCCGAGTAAGCATTCAACCATGCTGAGATGTGTGCTATATGCACCTTGATCTGCTTGAGTTCTATTAAGGTCTGCTGTTGCCAGTAAATGATGAGCCTTGATTTCATGAGAAATGTGAATTTTGACTAATGAGTTATTGGTCCATTGAGGAGTGATATCTTCTGTAGTTTTTCTTTGACTGGGTTCTATTGTTTTTTGTAATATATTTTGTATACTTTGATTGGTCTAACATTTGAATCTTTTGCATTCATAGGCTCCAGAGTTGCACTCACAGATTCACAAGCATGGTGGCTTAGATCAACTGGAAATGGGAGCTGCCCCTGCTTCTGCAGCTTCTACTTCATCAAGTGCAAAGGTGACCTTTTTCTTGTTCCTTTTTGCTGTGCTATGCCTGTTTTATCTCTCTTTCCCGCTCTTTCTAGTTTTTGTTGGATAATGAACTATTTATGCTGCTGCAATGTCTTGTTGATATGGCTACAAGCATCTAATTTGTTAAAATTTATGGAAATTTATGGAAATTTTTATCATAACCATTGTGTAAAAGTGTTTGGGAGTGTGGTATCAGTTGTTTTTCAAAGTGTTTTTTGCTCGATAATATATCAAAGTAATATATTTTTTATTTTTAAAAAATTATTTTTGATATTAGCACATTAAAATGATCTGAAAACACCAAAAAATATTAATTTGAAGCCAAGAGAAAAAATAAATTTTTTTAATTTTTTTCAAAAGCGCTTTTGAAACGCAAAAACAAATAGAGGACCTTGTAAAGGTGAGGTACCCTTATTGATTTTTCTACCCTAACAAGGGTTGATATATATATATGTGTTAATGAGTTTTGGATTAGATTCTATTGGCAATAAACACTGTTTAAATTATGCGGTGTTGCACGTTGCATTTAGCCTATTCATATAGTTTAAGTTTTTCAAAATTACCATGAATAGCATGTTGATTTTTGCATGTAAATATGGCTATCTACGACATACACAGACATGCATGGGAATAATTTATTGTGTTTGACAGTCAGTATGTGATCCTTGAGATTTGTCACACTATTTTTTCTAGTTTGCCATTGCATCTATTTAAGTTTAAAATATATATACTGATGCATTTGCCCCGTCTCCCTTTGTTCAGAGTTCTAAGAAGAAGAAAAGCAGCGATCTCACGTATGATGTATGCGGATGGGTTATTCTTGCTGTTGGCATTGTTGCTTGGATTGGATTTGCAAAATCCCAGATGCCGTCTCCTCCTACACAATAAGCACTTCATTTCCCAGAAACATCTAGCGGAGCTCTGAGTTGGTCTATGCAGACTCTTGAGGAAACATGCCATCTTTCATTCACATTAGTTAATTTTAGCCTTAGCGAGGTTTTCCCATTGTAAACTGATAATAAGCTGCAAGAGTTGTCGTCTTTAACGAGAAAACATTGATTTTTTCATTTGCCATATGCTGAAGCTTGTCTTTGATATTGATATGCATTTGCCTGCTACATGCACGCTAAACTTCAATTTCATTCTCTAGTACCCAGTTGTAAAACCCGGGTTTGGTCGGCCGAATTGATACGAGGAACTCATGACTCAGAGCCTGCCTTGAATTAGACTTTTAGTTGAACTAGAAAAAAAAAATCTGTCTATTCGACCTAGTTAGGTTTTAACGTGATTAAAATTCTTGTAAAACAAAATTCAAACAATTATTTCAAATTTGTAGAAAAAGTTTTTTTTTCTATGTTGTGTTCATTAAATCTAATTATAAAATTTAAATTGAAAAATATGAATATAATTCAGAGCATGATAAGAATAATAACTAAACTCTTCTTGTTCTTTTTTCCTTATCTAATCCTCGTTAAATTCAAAATTAATTGAGAGATTGAGAACATGATTTATTATGTTTTATTATGAGAGAGATAAATTTAAATCTCACTTTATATTTTATGATTATAATGAGATAATCTTGCTGAAAGGTTCTTATCCATGTCGAATTTACTTATTAAAAGATTTCTACCATTGGATTCATGATATTTATTAATAGTGCCATCTAGAAGAAAATCAAGATAGTTTTGATCAATATGTTTTTTTTCAATAAATAAAAGGCTCTTTGCTGGTCTCTTTCCTTTCCCAGAAACAAACTTCCAGAGACCACCGCTTCACTAACCTCAAAAAAATGGCGGAAACGAAACTATACGGTTACAAACTGACTCCATCACTCTCATCTCTACCCTCTTTAACAACTCTACGACGACATGTCGCTCCATTTCCAAGCCTTGTTTCCTTTAACACCCCAAAACCCCCTCGCCTCCGTGTCTTATCCATGGCTATTAAAAGAAGCCCAAAACGACTCAAGTACTCTGCTCCTCGTTTTACCAAGGTCAATATCAACTTATCCCTTCCTTACGCTTTCTGGGATTTCTTGTTTTTTAATTTTACATAATGGGTTTTTGAGGTAATGCTAAATTGTTTTTACAAAAATGTTATGTTGTGAGGATGGCGATGTTAGGAGGACGGACTGCTTTATGTGGAAGCTGACGAGTTAGGATCTGACACGTGGAAGTTGGAACCTGTGATTGAGCTTTTGAAACAAGGAGCTGTTGGTGTTATTCCTACTGATACTGTGTATGTATGCTGTTTGCTTGACTGTTACATATATAAGCATCAATGGAAGTTTTGTGGTTTCTTGGTGGGCTTTTTATCTTGAATAATCTCTTCTCTTTTTTCCTTTTTTTTGCTACGTGGGTGTAGTAAACTGTATGGAGTTACTTGTGTGCTTTTTTTCCCCAGACTTGTTGAACTGAATTTATTTGGATATGATTACATATTTTGATTGGTATAAATTTGAATTTTAAAAGTTATTTCCATTGAATTGGGAAGTTTGAGATGTACAATATTGGTTCCTTTGCGGTCCCTGCATTTTTCATTACAGTAATTGTAGATTTAAAGTTGAGTGATTTAATTGTCACTGATTGTGAATTTTGTCTGTGTGAACGTTTTGCATGTGATCATTTCGTAATTTGGATCCTTCTCGATTTACTTTCTTTGTTGTTGTTAGGTATGCGATTGTTTGTGATTTGAAAAGCAACTCAGCAATTGAACGTCTTCGTAGGTAGATCATGTTGTACTTAACTTAAAAGCTTTATGCTTGAATCTTTTGTTTCTCAATCTGAACTCTTAAGGTGATATTGGTTTTGTATGTTTTGCATTGCAGAATTAAAAACATAGAACCTTCCAAGGCAAGAAACATGGCTTCTCTTCACTCACCACTATAGTCGGCTTTGATAGAAGCTCTGGATTTGGAATGACACTGGATTGGACATTAACTGATACATGTTTATTTTCTTCCTTCTGTATTCTCCTGTGTTGATCAAATTCATATCACCCAACCTCACTGATTTTATTTTCTGTATTATGTTTTAAAGTGCATCCTATTGTTCTTGCTTTCTGACTTGTCTTTTCATTTACGCAGCCCCTTAGCATCTTGTGCCACTCTCTGAGAGACATAGATACATATACAACTGGATTCCCACGTGGTGATGGTCAAGGTCATGCAGATATATTTCGAGCCGTTAAGCATTGCTTACCAGGGCCAGTAAGGATGTTATGTGATGTATTTTACTGCTAGTAGGAAGTAACCTAGGTACTCATAAGAGTCATCCTTGAGTTAATATATTAGCCTCGAATCATTACATGCAGAAAGCATAACCAGAATCATGACCAGTCATTCAGTTGCTTTTCTCACATGTTAGAATCATTGGACAACTTTCTATGTGACTATCTTGTTTTTCTTTCCTTGGTGAATGGAGACACAACAATATATTTTCAGAGGAAATTAATTCTAATCTCATGATTTTAGTTCTCCAACTTGTGTGATATCTCTGTTCCAAAGTGCTGCCTTTTTTTTATGGCTTTGCATTCTTTCTAGGAGTCTCGGCTTGGCATTGTATGCCATGCTAGTGAACTTTTCATGTGTTGGATTTTTTGGGTAATATAGTTTCCTCACTCTTCTTAAGTGGATACTTCATTGAAGATGATGCTTCTATGTGACAGTATACTTTCATCCTAACTGCAAGCAAAGAACTACCAAAACAGTGCGTGCGGTATGGGACTACAACTGCCAAATATGCTTCAAGGAAAAATGTGGGTATCCGAATGCCTGATGATGCTATTTGTCAAGCAATCCTAGAGAAGATGGATGCGCCGCTTATATCCACAAGGTTGTTTTTGTTTTGTTTTGTTCTAGCTGTAAAAAACAAGGGTGTGTTTTTGTGTGCATTTTTGTAGACGTTTTCTGTTTCATGTGGGTGCCAGTAAAGAAATGGGTTTGACTGCAGTGACTTTGGACTGAATATCTGTTCATTGTGCCAGTGTCAGGTCGCCAAAGGAAAACGAGTGGATGATTGATCCAGTTGTAATAGCTGATATATATGGAGCAGAGGTATGTTTTTTTTTGCATCAACAAGGCTTGCTCGATTTTGTACTCCAAGACTAAAGAACTATATAGGTCTGGTGTAAGCTGGATACAGTGTTAATTTCTATTGCTTAAATATTCCAGTGAGTGATGCTGTTAATAGGAATTGAAGAATTGGGTAAAACAATACTGCAAATAATGATGGTGTGGCACCAGCTTAGTATTTAACCCATCAAATCATATTTTGCTTGATGTAAATATTGGAACCAGAGATAAAAATTTAATTAAATGACTGAAATTGGTGGTCAGTTTTAACTAATGCATTCCCTTTTCTTCATATGGCCCCAGTTTTTACTTTAATAACATGTTGATGTAAATAACAAAGAACACATCCACCTAACCATCATACAGTAGAATCCAACTTCCTTTTTTTCTTAACAAAAAATCATTCAAGGTTTTGTCCATCAGAATTTTACTTGTGCATGCTGTTTTTCTTTGAGCAAATGCGAAGTTTCTTTTACATTTTGTACTTTTGCTTCTGTATCACAAGAAGATTGAGCAATGTTTAAATTTGAATTGTCATTTTTTACAATGGGGCAGGGGTCCTTATGCTTTAGGGAAATTTTCAAACTGTTCTAACTCTCTGTGATTCAATTTCTGTAGGGTCTTGATCTTGTTGTTAATGGAGGTATCAGAGTGGCTGATCCATCTACTGTAGTTGACATGACAGGAAGTTCTCCAAAAATTATACGGCAAGGAAAGGTAATCACACATGTAAATGGTGGTTTTTTTTTTCCTCTCTCCATATTTTCGAGTCAGTCTTCATGGTATATCTTATGATATTGGAAAGCTTTTGTTTATTAAAAAAATACACTACGTGGTGGGAAAATGTCATTTTTAGTGTTATTTCCTTTTCCATGACTGGTAACTGAAAAACTTCCAGATGCTAATCAAAGAAAGCATGGATTCTTTTTTGGGACTGCCTCTTCTCTTCTTTTTTTGTTCTAAAAAAAATATTTTCCCAAACTTTCTGGCCACTTTTTTTTATGCGTGCCACTGGAGAGTTTTTGATGCTCCATTTTCTGAAGTAATTATGCTCAAAATATACAAGGCATGCTATACTTGCTGCTTTTGTTGCAATATTTGATGTCATGGGTTATCATGTTCAGGGGCCTAAATTACACTGGATGGTAGCTGAAGATGACGATGAATCTGCTTTTCATGTTGAAGATCTCATACCTTCTGCTACTTAAGGCAGCCCAGTAAAAATCATATCCCAAAACTCTTCAAAGTTGGATTGTTGCTTTTGCCTTCTCTGAAGTTTCAGTTTATTGTTGGATATTTAGCACCTTCCACTGACAAATTAGCACAAAACATCTGTGCTATGTAAATTTATAGCAAGTGCAACGATACGGCATATGTACAGAAGAGAACCTTGTATCATAGCCATGCTTTTGTGCATGTCACCAATAAAGTTTTTGAACTTCTGAATTGTATGTTTGTTAGAAACATAGCCACATTTGATAAACAATTCAATTTTTGTCACTCTGAAAGTCAGTATTAAATGGACATTTATCACTCAACATTAAAGGAGGAGCGGAGCATTAATACGTGGAGGACCACATGCTTCATCTATCATAAATTTTGTTTTGATAACGCGGGATTGCCAGTTTCTGTATACTCTGCTTGTCTTCCACGGCATCAGTGCACCAGCCTAGGGTTTTGCGTCCTTTTGCATTAAGGGTAAATCCATTTTTCTCTTCATTGTGTCAAAGATATGTACCATGGAGAACGTAGAAATTGAAATACGTTTGAAAGTAGAAATTGAAATCACTCAATCAATTAGCCAATATTTTTCCATGCACTGTAAAGTTTTGACCAGCTTTGACAATTCATGACATAAACTTTCCCCGTATAGGAAAACGGAAGGACAATAAAAAAAACAGAAAATAGTACAAGAAGAAATGAAGAAAAAGATTATCAGGATTGGTCCAGTTTGATGGCAATTAATGAGGAAATGTGAGCATCTTTAAGTAAGAAGTAATGAAACTGACAACAATTGTTGGTGGTAGTTGTCCTCAACTCTTTCTAGCTTCTCAGCATACATTTATAATGGACGTTGGATGCAAGCTGTCTCTTTATCCAAACTCTCAACTGCTATTATCTTTCTGCAGCAAACAAAGCTTATCTCCCTTCTCCTCATTCCTCTCTTGATTCATGCTTAAATGTGAAGTGAAGTACATGGCAACTTCTGCAATTGGTTTACTCCAACTTCTCAAACTAGTTATGTGTATTGCAGTTATGATTTTGTGTGCATTAGACTCAACTAAGTCAATAGTTATCGTTAACTTTCATCAAGCTCCTCCTGAACAATCAAGGATCTCTACTGCTGTTTTCCAGTATTCAACAGAGTTTCCAGATGGTAGCAACGCTTGCAAGAATAACAGTTGCCACATGTCCTGTGAGGTAACATTCCTGTTGAAACATCTTTCTTTCTTTCTCCTTAATTTGAACCGGTAAAACTCCTGTAAATAGTAATGCTGCAAGTTTGCTTTTGCTCTTCTTGAGATTATTTAATGTTTTCAGGACTTTTTTCTTTCTTGATAAATTCATATATTGATCTGCAGAAGGTCCCCAAGTAAATAAATTTCCCCTTTGGAAAGTATATTGCTTGTAAAATATGATTAGTAGCACTTATTTTTTCCGAGGCAGCTTGAATTTGTTTGAATCATTACAAAATTTGACTTGAACACAGCTCGATGGCCGAACTTTGAGATCATGTCCTGCTGATATAATAGTATTCAAGAACTTAACTGTAAACCACAAACACAGTTTTCTTCTCAGTGTCACAACTCGTAATGGAGAGCGAAACTCATCATCTTATTCTTGGTTCATAGGTAAGTAACTCTGTCCCTTTTCTATTCTTTCAGATGTCTAGTGCTTAGACAATGTCTGGTCTTGGAAGAATACTCACTGAAGTGTTTTTCTTCCAAGACTTTTATCTGCTGGGACTTTACTTGTCTGTTTCATGATTGCATTGTCCAGACACAATTCCACCAACTGCAACAATATTTAGTGAACAGAATTACACAAATGCTGGAAATATAACCATTGATGTAACATTCAGTGAAGCTTGCACCGGGTTGGGTGGATTCAAGTGTGCGAACTCATCAAATTGCGATGTAAGTGCATTTCCAGGTCCAAACTACTCTTTAGTTCCCCTGCAGAAAACATGCATTTGTGTGTGTTATTAATTGTTAGAGGGAACTTAGATTGTTATCAAAGGGTCTACTAATGTGAACTCAGGTAACATTTCACTTCTGCAGGTCATTTTGAATGGTCCAGCATATCTTCATGCTTCTTCTCTACACATCATCAAACCTAATATAAAATACAGACTTGACTTGACTCTCTCCTTGAAAAGTTTACGTGGCCGCATCTTAGTCAGAATGGCAGATAATTTTTGTACAGATAAGGCTGGAAACTCTTTTACAAGGACAAACAGTTCCTCTTTAATTATTCACTTTGGTGAGTTATCGTTCATCATTTGTAACTTGCCGGAGATAAATGAATAGATTTGCGTATGGATCCTTCTGTTATTTATACTTCAATTTCTGTCTTAGATAGAAGACCAGTGCTGGTAGATTTGTGGATGCCAGTTCCATCCTATGTAATGGAGATCAATGGGGTCCCAAGAACTGTTCTGGCAACTAACAAAATTGGGGACATGAAAATTTGTTTGGACTTCAGCATTCCCATTGGAAATTCAACAGAAGAAGTCCTAAATTCCTTGCACGTAAACTCAGATAATGTTTTACCTGTTCTTATTGGAAATCATTGGAATCGCAAGTTCTTTTTTGAAGTAAGCAGACTTTAAATGACACGGGCATCTTTTTTTCAAAAGAAATCAATACTATAAATAATAATATTAAGTTCATAATCACTTCCTGTGAAAATTTCAATAATACTCGAAAATCTAATTTGTATTTTCAAAACTCTAATTTTCATATTTGTAGCTCAGGAATGCATCGAAAGCTGAAACCATTACGGTTGAACTAGATTCTGGATTAGTTGGCAGAACAGGCACTCCTGTTTCACAAGCGGCCTCACTGACAATTCTCTTTGGTACTGCAGTTGTCATTGTTTGTGCTTTCCAAACTAGTTTCTTTCATTTCTGTTTCATAGATTTACTAATTCATGCAGTTTCTTTTAAGATTCAACAAAGCCTGAGGTGAGACTGAGCACCAGCTCACCAAATGTTACAGAGGCATCTGACATGAAGGTGATAGTAGGGTTTACGAAGCCGGTGTTTGGCTTTGCGGCCTCCATGGTACAAGTGGAAGGAGGAAAAGTTACAAGGCAGGTGCATAGTTTGCTCTGAAAGCTATTACTGTTATAGTTGATAGCAATGTTGTTAAAAAAGCCAGTTAAATTTTAAAATCTTATGATTTTATAAGTTAACATGTATCTAATATGTCAAATCAGATTAAAACTCAAAAACTAGTAAAATCGGTCAAACTCGTTCAAACTCGGTAAAATCGGATCGATTTTACAAGTTTTAAAAAAATATAAAATTGTGCATTTTAGTAATCTGCACCTTAATATTTTCATTGTTTTAAATTTATATCTTGCAAAACTTGTGCAATTTGATAATCAAGAGCTTAATTTTGACTATAATTATTATAATTTTTTAAATGATACAAGTTATTTGTGGATTTCATTTCCGTAAAATTAAAATACATATTCATTCTTCACAATTTCTTATGTAAACTAGTAACATATCAATTGATATATTACTCTGTTTTAACGGGCAAATATATAGAATAAAAGTTGTAAATTGGCATGCTTAACTCTTGGAGTAATTAATGTTAAATGGTCTATCAAAATTTAAAGGGACTCATTTATTGTAAATGACGAAGTAAGTGGATCGATTTGTATAAGAAGTAGAGGAATCAATGTAAATAAAATAAAGATGTTTGGACTTTTCTATTGTTTATTTTATTTTTATTTTTATTGTGTTATATTGTTAATTACTACTTGATTGGAATTGTTAATATATAATTAGTTAAAATATTTTACTTACAATTTTATGATTCGAGTTTATACTATGTATTCCGTGTAGTTTTTTGGACAACCTTGGTTCATAGCGTTACAGCACAAACTTTCAAGAACTGCAAACAGTTTGAAATAGCAGTTTAAATACTACCTGACTCTTGTGTTTCTTTATCTAGGTTTAAGGAACTTTCAAGAGCTCTATACTCGCTGACTGTCCTTGCTGTTACTCAGAATGTGGTCTCCATCACAATTCCTGCCGGGAAAGTACATGATATTTCAGGAAATCAAAATTTAGCTTCTAACCTACTTGAAGTGAAACACTGTAAGAACATTGTACTGTTTCACTATTCCAGAGCTCAACTACTGATTTTGCATCTGAATTTAAAAATCTAAACCTTACAATAGATTCAACCCCGGCAATATCAATGGCATTATACTCTTTTGTGACTTCTGGAGTAATAGCAACATCGCTGACAGCTGCTGCACTTTCACTGTCCACTGCAAATCTTGGAGCTATACGCTCTCTTGCAGCCGGAGATACTGACAATTTTGCTTCTAAACCATCTATGAATCTGCATGTGAGTGTTCAAACACTGAAATGGCCAAAGCTGCATACAAGTTCTTCCAATAACTTTGTACTAGACATCATATGTCATTACTGAAGAACCGTTGTGTTTTGTGATTTTATTTGATAATTATGAACTTCCTCTATTGTAGGGATTTTTTGGACACCTTCAAGTATTTGTTCTCTCTGATTGGCTCTCTGCCAGTCATCCAATTGAGTACTCAGAGACAACAAAAGGTCTGAGGTGGCTCATACCTCGTCAAAAGCTTCCATGGAAAGATGGTGGCACTTCTATATGGCCCAACCATGTTTATTTGGCTAAAGAAAATCTCAGAATCTTATCACTTGAATATCACAATTGGTTTAATACAAATTTAAATAGTTCTTCTAATATGGAAGATCAACTTCCATTTCAGACTGAAATCAACCTAAACTTTGGTTGGCGTCATGGATATAGTACAAGCATGAAAAGTACTCCATATGGTCTACCCCTCAATTCCAGAGAATATTTCACTTATTTCTTGGTTGGTATTTACCATCCTGCATAGTTGTATATTGTGATTTCATGAGAATTTTACATCAGCTGTATTCATCTGTCTTGCAGAGAGGGGAACCATCATCTGCTACCAATCTCATCAAGGAAACTGAGAACTGCAAAGGGTAGCCCAACACTTAACTTCTAAATTAGGATCTGCTTATTCAAACAAAATCACTTCCACTAACACAGAAGATTAAGTCTTAATACCTGCAAGTTATAAAACTGCAGCTGCTTTTAACACATATTCATGGTTAAAACATGGATGACATTGTTTCTTCAATAGGTGGCAAGACTTGGAGAAGAACTTGTTCTGGCTTGGTGTGGGAGGAGGCAGTTTACTTATAATTCATGTGCTAACATTACTTTTCCTAAGATGGAGGACAGGAGCACCAGCTCATGGGATATTTTCGGTTCCCAGGTTTGAGCTGCTACTTCTAATTCTCATGTTACCTTGTATCTCTCAGTCCTCAGCATTTGTTATGAAAGGTGAGCACTTACCGATATTCTTTCTGATTTAGTTTAAGGCCTGTCAAAGATTTTCTTGAAATGAAGACTGCTTCATTTTCAGGGGGCTCACCTAGAGGAATCATCATCGGGGCTTTGTTGCTAGTAGTCCCAGGAGCACTTATTTTATTCACCATCCTTTTTCTCATAATTGCTATCTTCTCTGGGAGTTTTGCTCTGTACAAGGAAATCAGGGATATTGCTGTAGGGGATCCATGGTATAAAAAGTTGTGGTCTGTCTTTGTTGGTAAGCAAGTAATTGGTAAATGGTTTTATAAGGAGGGGTTGCCCACATCTCTCCTTCCACGCTTTGGAATTCTCTTTGAAAATCTAAGGGGTCCTCCATTATTTGTCATTGTTGATCATTGTGACCCAAACACCTTGCCTACGTGGATTGAAAGTGGTCAAAGTGGAATTGGAAGAATGAGAGCTGTGAGCTCAGATGACAGCAATGAAGAAACTAAAATGCCTTGGTCCAGGCGACTCGTGGGGTGTGCTAGATCTTCCTATGTTATTCTGGATCTTGTGAGAAGAATCGGTTTGGGAATACTATCCGGAGCATACAGATCACCAGAATCAAGTCAAAGCCTTTTAGCGTTGGCAATCACATTGATACAATTCATTTATCTGCTTACACTCAAACCATACATCAGAAGGAGAGTCCATTTGGTGGAAAGTATCTCTCTCTTATGCGAGGCAGGCATCTTCGGTTTTTCTATTGCTACAGAAAGATCAAATCATATGGAAGAAAGCATACTCGGATACACAATGTTGGCTCTCCTCTTCCTAACCTTCATTGTTCATATTGTAAATGAATGGTATGCATTGGTAAAATGCCTTCTAAGACTTTCTCAGCCTCGGAGGAATTCTTTCAAATTCGGATTGAAGCTTGCCGCTAAAGGTCTTGTGTTGCCTTTCCTACCAAGGAAGCACTGGTCAAAAGTTATTCCAAATTTCTCCCAACCAAAAACAGGCCTATCTGCTGTCCCTCCTCTAAGTCCAGAATCAGTAGATAGAAGAACACACCATGGTGATGCACTTAGTACTATATCTGCAACAGTGGTTCCTGTGCTCAGTCCTGGTTCGCCAAGTCTAGATGTTATTCAAGAAACAAGTTACACAACTGCAGAGACATCCCTTCATAGTGCTCAGAGCGTTGGGGAAGGAAAAGGTTCACAGGGACTAAATTTAGAGAAAAAGAGTGAACTAAAGAAACTAAGGCAGTTGGCAAGGGCTAGTTTCTCTGGGAATTCAAAAGGTCAGGAAAGCACAAGCTACGCATTTAGGGACCAATTCTTCTCTCCTAAAACCCCAGATAGTTCTCAAGCCTCCACTTCTTAGACCAGACAGTAGTAATTTACATAGAAAAGCTACTAGATATAATACGAAATCCGTCATTGCTTTTTACTGATGTAACAGTATTAACTTTGTCTGTTCTTTTTGTTTGTTTTCCTATGTAGTGAAGATTTTTATCTAAAAATGGAATTCAATACCAATACCTCATTTTGTGGGAGGATGTAGATTTTATTGCTGATCAATTAAATTCAGTACCTAGCTCCAAGTCCAAAGAAGACATTTTCTATTTCTAGGCAATCTACATAAAGAAGGTACCAAAAGAGTCGTGGGCAATTGAGAGTAATTTCTTCTGAACTCATTTGATGAAGCGAGGGTGATGCTTTTGACAACTGATAATGTGGCTTCCAAGAGAGCTCAATATAAAATTGTTAATCTCAAGAATACATAACAAAGAAGCCACAAAGGATTTATTGAAAAAAATTATCTGGTAGATTGATAACAAATTGGGTCTGCACAGGTGAAAGTTGACATTAAGGTCGTCGTGGAAATTTTGAGAAATCCGGGGGTCTACGTTCCATAAATGCCGACTTCCCCTCGCTGCCTTCCTCAGTACCATAGTATATGAGTGTGGTATTCCCAGCAAGTTCCTGCATGATACAAGTACACATGAAAGAGTAAGAAACAAGATAAGGTCATTTAGTTAAAGTAGCTTGAAGAATACAAATACAAGTAGATGGTCTAAGGGTACCTGGAGTCCAGCATGACCATCATCAACAGCATTAAGAGCTGACTTGAGGACTCGAATCGCAGTTGGGCTATTCCTTAGAATCTCTCGACACCATTTGACTGTTTCTTGTTCTAAATTATCTAACTAGAAGATGTTTTTAAACGTTAGCAATATTTAGCAGCAAAAATAGAATGATGGTAATGGGAGAATCATACAGTTTGGAAGGAGACAGTTTAATGTTTAAATGAGTCAAAATACCAACAGATCCTACGCTATATATTGGAAAAAAATAGAGAGAATAGTGAACTCACTGGTACAACAGTGTTAACAAGGCCCATTTTCTCTGCTTCAGAAGCTGTATAGAACCTTGTCAGAAACCACATCTCACGTGCTTTTTTAGGCCCGACCTGTTAAATTTTCAGATGCAAAACAACACGGTATAAAAGATATCAAATGGACAATGATCAAGAAAATCATCTACTTATTCTAGCATTGGTGGTTGATGAGGCAGCCTTAAAACTAGAAGAGGGGGTCTTCAGAAGAATCAAATGATATATTAAAATTTCCTACTAGAAGATAAGAAGTGATATGACGCCAAGTATTGAGTCAACCAAAGATATGTTCAATTGCTTACCAAACGGGACATGATGGAACTTCCATAACCTGCATCAAAGCTTCCAACCTGCAAAGAGAAACAATACAGCAGACACTAATCAGATCTAGACAGTTTGGACCAAAAAAGAAATGGAACTTGTGAGAGGTGATTTGTAAGCGTCCAATACTATTATACGATTAACCTTGCCTTATAGGATCATTGCCAATCTTGGCTCAACTCAACTGAATCATAACTGAATCCCATACTAGAGCCAATCCAGCCTACAAATCAAAACTCTAAGTCTGCAAATAACAAGAGAGACAGAAGATGACAAGACTACCTTAGGACCAGTCTGGCCAAATATAGCATTATCGGCTGCAATTGTGAGATCACAGACCATATGCAATATATGTCCTCCTCCAACAGCATAACCTGCAACCTGATAATGTAATGTGCACGGAAGATGCAATGAATAAAACAGTTACACTCTCATGGATTTGGATCTTTGATATAAGAATCCTGAATCTCACAAAGTAATTAAATATAGAGCATGACACGGAGACGTAGTATTTCATGTTTTTGTTCTAATCATATCTTCCACAAACTCATGTCTTCTCATCTAGTTACCAAGTATATCCATGAGAGAACAATTGTGAAAAGTGAAGAATACCATACCATTGCTATTACTGGTTTGGGAAGGCGCCGAATTTGTACCTGCATGATGATTGAAATGAAGAATTGAAAACAGCTGTAATGTGGTAGAAGGTATGAAGCACAAAATAATGACTAGGATAATATATTGCTACATATGACTTCGGCCATTTCTGATGGCGATGAAAGTGGAACCCAAGAAAGCTACTAGATATCAGAAAGGTTAAAATTTGAATGGAAGAAATTGAACTGAAATTGAAATGGAAATGATCTTTTGAATTGTAGTTGCAGACCATGAGAATGCATGTATGTTAGGCAAGCTTCCAACAAATTTCAATTGGAAAGGTGCAATGCATGTACAGTTTACAAAATCTTCATACTAGATTACAATGTTGCTAGCACCTGCAAGTCTAATACATTCAAGCGGCCCATGTCATTAGGATCAGCATAGCCATCCTTGGTTCTTAATGCCTGATCGCCACCGCTACAAAAGGCCTTGGTTCCCTACAGCAACATTGTTTTTTCACAATCAAATCAAGCCTCCTTATAGAAACAAACATCTCGAAATCTTATAAATTTCACTCTTGAATCTCAGTATGCTCGATTCAAGGTTTATATACAAATTGAAAATTGCAATAGCAAACAACAAGCATGTCAATCGTATCCAAGGAAAATGGCATGACTTTCTTGCAAGCAGAATAAAATGCGATAGAAAAGTTGCAAGAAAACCAGTTTTGCTTCTTAACTTAGAACCAACCTACCAAAAGCTTTAAGCTGTTCTACATCCTTAACATTGCCTACAAAACCAAATTAATTACTACTATACTAATTCGTAAGGCTTGAAAAAGGCACGAAGAAGAGGAAAACCTTGCCAGTAAGAATGATAACCCCCACAGAGCTATCATCCCTAGCATCATTAAACGCAGCAATTAGTTCCTTAACCGACCGTGGCCGGAACGCATTTCTTCTCTCTGGCCTGTTAATAACAATCTACAAACACAGTAAAACCGACATTAAAACAAACAAAAAGAGAAAGACACAAGAGCCATGATCAAAGATATCACTGCACTTCTGACCTTTGCAATGCCTTCACCAACAGCCTTTTGATAAATAATGTCAGTGAAGTCCTTAGTACTGCCATCAGAAGCAGCAACATTTCTCCAAACAACTTCTTTATTAGAAACATTACCATGGACTCTATGGTAGTTATCATTCATGGAAGCAGCATTGGGTACTAGTTCAACCGAGTCACATTTTGAACTAGAAGCTGTAGGAGGAGAAGGTACCATAAGATGGTTGGCAACAGAGGCCATTCTTCTCCTTACAGAGTAAAGCTCCTTCTCTGACAATGTTTGGGCCATTATCTGCAGAACTCAACAATGGACGACTTCAAGGTCTGCGCTTTGAGCTACTGTTATCCTCTTTCTTTAGGAACTGGGCAGAGAGAGAATGTGAAGGGAAGAAGATAGGGAATCATATCTGGTGTTGACTATTGAATGAAATTTGCGGGTAGAATAGGATAAGATTAATAAAAGTAGCGGTCAAACATCGACCTTCAAATGTATTTAATATTACAGGAGGTACGTACCGTGATTATGATTTGAAAAAAATTATTTTATAAAAAATATTTTTAGTTAAGTTTAATTTGAAAAAATAGATGTTTAGTTAAAATTATAGTTGAAATTAAAGTTAAAAAAAAAATAATTTAATGTGTTTGGTTAAAAATACTTTTGAAATTGAGGTTATAAAATAATTTTAAAATATTTATATTAATATTGATAGTTTTAAATTTAAATATTATAGAATTAACTACTCCTGTTATATCATGAAATAAATAATACTTGATATAAAATATTTTTTATTATTTCATTAAACTATTTATAATTCCATTATATATAAAATTCAGCCGATAAGAACTACAGTTTTCATAATTTTGTGAGCATGTAATAAAATCAGATAAAATATTATCAGGTATAAAATTGATATTACAGTGCGAGTAAATTTAATTTACTCTATACTAGTTTTTTGAAAAAAAAAAATTATTCACATCACAATGAGAGTGTATTCAATTTACTCTAAACTAGTATTTTTGCAGAAAAAAAAACTCTTAAAAAAATTACCAGACTTAAAAATATAAAAAAACACTGTTCACATGAACAGTGCAATTCACTGGACATTGTGCCTATCACAGGTTGAAACTCTCGTACAAAAGCAATATTTTACTGCTTCTAAAAAATCATGGTCCTGCCGCATATAAATGGCGGGACCTATGTGTTTTAATTAAGATAACATTTGTAACCAAACGGCTATTCATGAGTTTTTAAAAAAACACGAACACTAACACGTTGCCAAACAGATTCACATCATCTTGTTTGTCGCCTTATTTTATTATTTTAAAGGTGCATGGGTATTATACAATACCATACAATTTTTTCCTACTGGTCAAGTTTTTGTTTTTAATTTTTTTTATTCGACAATAAATGTATTTTGAATCAATTTACATGTTAATGGAGATTAAGTTTCTCTGTAAATAACCATAAAAAAAAGTTCTGGTTTTTTTTTATGTTAATTTTTTTTATGTGATTGTCATATCCACCAGTGTGAAACGCATTAATTAAGCTAGTTTTCTCTTTTTTTATATATTTATTTAGAATCATCATCCAAACCGAAGTTAGTTCAAATTTATATTTTTTAAAATAATTTTTTATATATTTTTAAAATTATTTTGATATATTGATATCAAAAATAAATTTTAAAAAATAAAAAATATATAATTTTGATATATTTTTAAGCAAAAAAAATATTTTAAAAAGTAATCGCCACCGCACTTTGAAACAACCTTAATATCCCTTGCAGCTTTAATAACTAGATGTGAGTAAAAAAATTGAAAAATCGATTAAAATAAGAAAACTGAAAAAAAAATATCTGAAAAAACCGAAACATAAAAAAAACCAATTAAACCAATTAGAATATTTAAAAAAATATTTGGTTCGGTTCGGTTTCGGTTTCATAAACTTGAAATCGAAAAACCTCAACCTAATCAGTTTAGTTAAAAATAAACCGAATCAAACTGAAAACTGAATCGAAACCAATCCCA
>Ga0307515_10008540_pt1 | contig 19942 bp, 20 predicted proteins | sample 17_EM_MG_FD_194513 | JGI IMG/M metagenome (GOLD analysis project Ga0307515, IMG submission 194513) | Populus trichocarpa ectomycorrhiza microbial communities from riparian zone in the Pacific Northwest, United States - 17_EM | ecosystem: Host-associated > Plants > Roots > Unclassified | place... | reverse complement strand
GTCGAACCACCCCCCCCCCCCCCGGGAGGAACAATTACCTTGTCTGCAAGGTCTCCCGGCCTGGAAATGATGCTTCCCGGTTCAGTGAACAAACATCATAGCATCCCTACATTTGTTTGGTGTTGTTATTCCCCCGCGCTTTTCAACAGTTTCCGGGACAAGTGGTACACCCCTTCGAGATGTTCGTACTGGTGTACGGTACTCTCGAGTGTTCGGGAGGGTTTTTACCATACCTGCGAGTCAGCATTCGGAGAGCCACCAATGAAACACGGAGGTTGAGAAACGTCGCGCACGTAGTCAAGGATCGACAATGATTTTGGCATTCCGGAGGGGTCCGAGGGCCGAGCTGTCCATTCTTGCAACGTCAAAGCATACTCTCCGCGAATCATCGTCACATTACAAGGATAACTAAGAATATATCATAAGCTCTAGTACCACTCCAGGAATCCCAGCTCATAGTCTACCTCCAAGCAGCAGTGTTTGAGGATATCGACGGCACAGGGGATGTGCTTCGCCGTCCAGGCCTACCATGAATGTGCCCTTCATCCCCGTCCTCCTCTTCGTCACCCATCAGACCTCGCCCCTCCTCTCCGGGGTGTTGCTGAGGTTGGGGCCTCCTCGAAATATTGGGACTGGGCTGCCGCCGTGGCGTCATCTGCCCCTCAGACCTTTCACCCCCATCCCCATCCTCATCATCACTCATCTCTCCAAGCTCCCACAACGTCTGATCATCATCCAATTCCCTGCCTTCTTCTTCCGTTCTCCTTCCTTCTCCCCGTTCCAGATCTTGCTTGCTATCTGATCGGCGGCGACCCGGCCGAATGCTTCGTGCCGACCCCGGGATCCCAGCCGCCGCTGGCGCACCTCCTCGCTTCTCGGGCTTCTTCAGTGTAAGGAGCACGACCCCAGATATGAGGGTCATGATGGAGATGAATATCAGGAATAACGTCCAAGTCTGATAGGCGTCCACCGAATCATTGAACACCTATAGGACAGCCCGTATGGATCAGAGACCGTAACCCCTCGTAGCGTGAAACACCAATAACTCACGAGAGAATCAACAAATCTACAAAAAATAGTTCCTTCTGATAAGCAAATCCGGCGAAACAAACAGATGCAGAGGAGATGAACTTACCCAGTCGCCGTATAAACCCCATAGAACACAGGTACGACCAACGTCGAGTCGTACACCCGCAGGCCCCGATTTAAACAGATGATCTGGGCCACGGCGGTGATGGCCAAAAAGATGAACGTGAAAATCGACGAGAGGTGTCCAAACTGGTTTCCAGTGTTCTCGTGCGAGAGCGCTCCAGTCACCAACTTCACCGCCGCTTTGGCGAACACGAGACACATCCCTGCTAAACCTCCTCCGCAACATGCCCAGCCGATACCCAACGTCCAAGCGATTTGCGTGTCATCGCGCGCCGCGGTCCACGCTTCCAGCTTTTGTTTCACCCAAAGCAGCCCGGAATCGATGCGGAATTTCAACTTGGTCATAAACTTCGCGTTGTCCGGAAGCCGCCTCCCCGCGCTGATGCTCGAAAAAGGCTCCGCAGATAAATCAGCCCGTGCGGCGAGTACGGCATCCAGCTCGTTCGTGAAGATGTAGGTCGACACGAGGGATATCGTCATCAGGAGGAAGAATCCCAGCCATCCCCCTCGACGCCACAGGTATGTCAAGCGTTCCGCATCGGTTTCTTCGGCCAAACCACTGTTTATGGATCCGAACGCTACGATCCCAATCACTCCGAATATTACGACTACCGTCCCCTGCCAAGTGCAATCACGTCAGCCACAGTGTACGAGGGAAAACATGCGGTGGCGGTGGCCAATGGGGAAGTGAAGAAAGGCTGACATAAATATCATTATTCGTCACGGGGCTTCCCACTAAAAAGCTCGCGAATAAAAAGTTGAAGATGAGAGAGGTAGAACCGAGGGGAGCAACGTATTCTGAAAACGAAATAAGTGTGGACATAAGCAAACGGACGTCATATTCTCGAGATTACATCCTCCGGAGACCACTCACCAGCTCGGAGGTAATCCAACGCCAACGTGCTCCCAATTAACTGTGACAGTCTATATGGAAGCAAGTGAGCATGGTTAGAAACCGAAATGAAAAAATCAGGACCCGTGCACGCACATGTAAAGTATCATTCCGAGTAACCACAGCGGTCGTAGCCAGTCCTTCCGCCGTTGCGCCTTGGGGATCGCACTAGTGCGCACCTAATTCCAAAACAGATCCAATCCCGTGAGTACAAACAGCAGCAGGTCCGAAGCTTCAAGAGCACCGTACGTGGTCCAATTTTGTGAGATTCAACCCTGCAGCATTCAGAATGGACGCCAAGAGGATGATAGCGAGACCGATGATAAACGCGACGACGGGGCTACTGTGGCGAGGTGTTTGAGGAGTGGTTTCACCATCTTCTTGCCTGCTAAGAAGGTCGGTTGCCAGCGAGGCAAGCCGCCTCATCGACATTCGTGAAAAGGAGGAAGGAAAGGATGGTAAGAGTCCGAAAGGTTCCCATTAGACGCCAGCGGAGAGCGATGCCGTCACCAGACAGATCCGACTTTTGACAGGCTGCGTAGCTGCGTGTACGATTCTGTTGGATGAGATCATAAATTTCGCACCCAGGGTGCCTCCAGTTACATTCAACTACATCCTATGCCCATACGGGGGAGAGAATAAAAAAAATAAAAAAGGGAAAGCAACTGGAACAAACGAGCGGCTGTTCACAAAAAAACACAAAAAGCCCAGGTACAACAACTGAAAGCACAAAGACGCCCAAATGACCAACTGTTCAAAGCCAGGGCCGTATCTTGGGCCTAGTGACTTACAGACCACTCACGGGTCGATAAATCGACCTCATGTCGTGCCGTATCCCATTCGGTTCCCTTCCTCCAGTCTGAGCTTTCTAAAGTTCTGTGCACGAGGTGATAACCATCAGATTCGGTAACCATTGGCGACAAAGGACTCAACTTACCCTTCGGTGCTTTGTTCGCTCGTACGTGACAACCCCCACAACTAACAAGGCGATGACAGAAACACCGGCAAACACCCCCAAACCGATCGGTAGCACCTCTAGTTTCTTCCCAGGTGGGTCGAAGGTTGTTGTTGCTCCGGCATTTTCGGCAGTCGGTGTTGGAGATAAAGTCGAAGATACGGAGCGTGAGGAGAGTGGCAAGGACGACGGTGAGGACGGGGGTGGAGGCAACGATGAGGATGGGGGTAAGGTGACAGTAGATGAGCCCACGTTATCTGGTTGTGGGGTAGCTGTGGGCCTTGGTACAGAGGAAATTCCCTACAAAAAAGAGTTAGGGGCGGGAGTCCACTGGATGTAATCGTTCGACTTACGATCACCACGGCGGGTACTTCCGGAGACGGCGCGATCACACTGCTGCTGCCAGTACTACTGGGAGCTGAACTACGAAGTCAGCGCCAACACAGGGGACTCGGATCACAATACGCACGTAATGAAGCAGAACTATTCAAGCTGGGAAGGGAGACGGAGGTAAGCGTCGTCGAGATCACTACCAAAAATAGTTGAGGTAAAGCAACAGTCACAATAAGGACAAAAGACGAACCAGGTGGTGAACTGGCAGGTGGTGAACCGGTAACAGTAAGAACTGCGGAATGAATGAGACAATGGGACACGGGGCGTGCAGCCGAATATCGTACCCGGTGAAACAGTGCTCATAGAAACCCCCGTGCTAGACGGAGGTCGCATGCTCGAGAGGTCTGTCGTGCTCGAAAGGCCGACATCGGATGTCGATGAAAGTGTACCGTTCGTGCATGTCGGTGTTGCTGAGAGACAATCAGTTGATGCGGAGACATAGAAACGCAGAACCACTCACGGGATGAGGTGGAAGTGGATGATGGTAACTGCGTCGATACGGTTGAGCTCGATCCTGCGTGAATTTGATTAGTCCTTGGGACGCTTCCAAGACAAAGTCCAACCCTTACCAGATGGCACTGATTCATGAACAAAGAGTCAGCATACTGAGAAACTGTTCAAAGGGCAAAAAGGACGTACGGGCGCCTGAGACGCCACCGTTGCCATTATCGGGCGTGAGCGTGCAGGACTCCTCCTCCCTAACCATGTCCACACCATCCACAACAGTCGGAGTGAGAGTTATTGTACATTTCTGAATGAATGTTCCAACGCCGCTAAGATCAGACAGAGCAAACAAAGTAAGCGGCGCATAACAGGAAAAGCTAGATCGGAAGCGTAATATCCTCACGTAGTGATCCTCTGGGTGCGCGTAACGGTCACGGGGGACGTTAACCTGTTCTCTTGCCTTGGAAACACAGTCGATGGATGTGAGTGGGGAGTCGGATATGCACAGCAAAAGTCGAAGATGAACAAGCAAAAGGCGAAGAGGAAGAGACGAAAGTTCGGTGCGGTCGGGGCCATCTTTGCCGAAGGGGAAAAAGAATGAATAAGTCAACGGGGTGTGGGAGGCCTGCTCCAGCTGTTTGAACAACCGTGGAGGGTGAACCAGGACGGAGAACAGCAAGGAAGAACGAGGAAAGGAATGAAAAGGCCACCTGGGCACCCGTAGAGCGGATGTGGAGGAAAAGGATAACAACAGAAAGGCAGAACTGAGTCTTATGGCGATTAATGATCCCGGTCCACCGCTGCTCCCGGCCGATCACTCATTACCGTGGGAACTCCGATTGCTATCCCGATTACCAGCTTCCGGCACTGGCAGGTCTTCACCAAGGCGACATCCCGTCCCGTCGTCAAGGCTCCTAATTCCCTCCCCCCGACCAGGACCAGAACCCCTGAGGGCGCGACGTGACCACTTTGTCTCTCCGCCTAAGTCTTTGGATGGCGGTAACATCTAACAGATCCGAGTATGCCCGATCAACAGAACTATTTTCTACCCGTTGGACCAAATAGCCAGTACGAACTTAGAATACACAGAGTCTATACATTTCTACCGACCATCAAGGAGTTTATAAGCCTTCTCGAGTCGAATTCGGCGGTGCTCCCGGTACGTCTTTATCAAAGATCCCACAATCTGTGCGAGATACTGCACGCCCCAGCGCTCGAACATCACTGAGAAAATGATGTTCACTCCAACTCCGATCAAGAGTGTGGTGCGCGCAGAGTACGGGAGTATCATCAACTCCAACAAGATCACGGCAAACTTCGGGGGTGACAGCAGTATCACCGTGTTTATCAGGCCGAGGATGACGAGCGAGAACACGAGCCAACCTGAGGATGCAATCATGATACATCAGTTCATGATACCCGCCATGATGAAGAAACACTCTACCGTTTGTCCGCATTGGTTCCCTAAACGGTGGCCCGATGCTGAACACGGCCGCGGTCAACACGTACTGGAACGAAGAGACCAAGAACAACGCCGAGTTCTCAAAGTTCGTGGATTCGAGCTTATCCGCGTTCCCAGGTTCGTACGGTGGCGGCGGTGTATACCTACTACACTTGAGCTGCGGTTTCAACAAAGTTTCTTGATGACCGCTTACCATGTCTGTGATCTGACCCAATAGAAGGCCCAGAATTGCGCGACGGCGGCGATGAGAATTTGTCCGATGATGCTGGTCAAAACCTTTTTCGAGACTAGGCTTGCCGTAGGGCGCTTGGTATGAAGAACAGGGTACGGTAAGGTTCTCGCCACTAAGGGAATAGGGTTAATCAGTCGCTTGATCATGAAGACAACGAGATCGGGACCCACTAGCCACAGCCACAGGTATTATAATGAACAGATCGATGTACAGGAACTAGTAAATCTTCAGTCATCCCGGTTCGGTACACTCTCCGGCTGAAACTTACCTGGAAGTCGCCCAGTGATGAAGCAAAGGAATACAACAGGGTGATGGTGGTGAACTGGATCAAGGAGTACAGCGCCCTGTAGGTTCAAAGTTGAATACCGTCCAGTACAGGGGAAGACAATGCCCTCACATGTACTTGAAGCAACTGAAACTCGTCACGAGTGCTGCCCTTCCCTCTTTGATGACATCGAGTACGCAACTGATATCGGGGGTATGACTTGTAAATGGTGCTGCAACAGACGCCTCTGCCTCTGAAAGCGAGATTCCGACATCGGCTGCCTTGAGTGCAGCACAGTCATTGGCCCCATCTCCGCACATCAATACTGTGTACCCCAGTGATTGCAGCCTTTCCACCACTTCATTTTTCTCATCCGGCGACATTCGGGCAAAGATCTGAGCTTTGACGAGCATCTATAAGTCGGGCATGAGGTTCGTGAAAAACTCATGAAACACGCGAAGCAATTACTCTCTGTAACGTCTCCAAAGGGGCATGATTAATCATCCAACGGAAGACATCCCCAGTTAGTGCCAAAGCATAATCTTGATTGGTCAGTTCCTCTGGGTCCGTGCCATGATGCGCAGGTGGGGCCGAGGGCTTCAAACTGTAGTCGTCCAGAATCCAGCTAGGTTCATCCATTGAAGTCCATTGAAGTTTTGATAGGGGTGTCGATGAGTTTCCTACACAAAAGGTCCGTCAGTATGTCCGCCGGTGAGCACCGCGTAACCTACCTCGAATGAACGCCGGTGTGAAAACATGTGCAGCCTCGCTGATAAGGCCACATTCCCTTGCGACGCTGACCGCTGTGAGCGGGTTATCACCAGTGATCATCCGGCACGCGAGGTGGGCAGATCTTAACGAGAGAATCGCAGGCGTTGTCCCCGGTTTGAGTTTGTTCTCGAAGATGACCAATCCAAGGAAGCGAAGGCCGCTCTCAGCTTGTTCACTGAAACAAAGTTAGAATGCGCATCGTAGAATTTCAGTGAATTGGAGAGCCGCACCGTTTCATCCTTTGGGCTTTGAGCCAAGACAGGCCTTCGATACTCTTTCCCGCGACGGCAATAACGCGATAACCAGCACGAGTATAGTAAGAGAGCAGGTCCTCGTAATCCTGTGGGACTGTCCGTGACACAGTGAGATTCAACAAATTGTGAGTAATTGGGCCTCATACAAGAATCCTTTGCACAAATATCCACCATGACCTCAGGCGCACCCTTCACATATACCTCCATCGTGTTGCCCTTGAGTCGCTTCACGATGACGCTCATCCGACGCAAAGCGGAGACAAACTCAAAAGTGCGGATAACACCGAGCTCCAGGAAGTATGCATGCTAAGTGCGCTTTTAGTTACCACCGAAACAATGCACACAAGCAAGCGCACCCTTCCCGCGCCCTTCATGGCATCCTCAATTCGGAAATGACCAGTACCCGGCGGCCGAACCACAGTTTGGACGAGAGCGGCAGGTTGTTCCATACCGGAAGGACCCTTGATCTTGCCCATTCCAGCATTCAAACCTTCCTCCATCGTCCACTTCGTGAAGGTGAACATCTTGACATCCAACGGGTCACCAATGGGCTCGCCGTCAACCATCTTCAGGGAGTGACATGTCGCAAGAGCCTGGTGGAAATTCGCCTTGCCCCGACTCTGCGGTAGATCGTAAACATCATCGGTGAGTTCCCCAAACCTCTCTCCCGCCCTGTCTAAGCCTCTGATCCCGAGAATATCTAGTCCATCTTCCGTAAGTGTACCAGTCTTGTCGAAACAGCACACGTTAATCTTTCCTGCAACATTCACCCTGCTAGGAGAAATACAGAAGATTCCCAGCTTGCGCAACCGGCTGATAGCAAAGCTGGTTCCGATAGACAACGTAGCGGGGAGAGCAGGTGGGACGACGACCGTAATGAGATCCAAGGCACGAACCAAAATTGTATGCCAGGGGACGCCAAGGTGAATGAACTGCACAGCACTCGCTGAGAAGCCAAGCCCAGCAATTCCAGCAAGCACTCCGATGAACCGGACAGAGTCCCGATAGAACTTGAAACCCATAGGCTTTGGGAATAACATGGACCGTATGAGAGCACCCTTAGTTGTAGCGAATCCTGTGAGAGTGTCAGAATACACGACCACGACTCCATCTGGAGAAATGATGGTGGCGTACCAGTGCGAACCACAAGACCAACCGCAGGATTCCTAGTCGAGCCATCCGGAGCCAATGATCCCCGCGCACGAACCACACGAGTGCCACAATACAGGAAGCTCTTCGCGCTCTCCCGACCCACATCCTCGCTATCCTTCCACTTGGCAATATCCTCATTACTCGCCGGACTCTTGGTGACTGGAACACTCTCGCCAGTGAGCATGCTCTCGTTCACGATGGTATCCCCAGTAAGGAGGAAGAGATCGGCGGGTATAAAACTGAGTTGGGGCGAGATCAAGTTGATGATATCCCCGATCACCAGTTCGCTCGAATCCTTCTCAACCCCTGCCAAGGTATGGAGAGGTTAACGAAGAAGGCCGGCGGGACACGGATTGAGCTCACATGCGCCATCGATAAGCACGTTTACCGGACAAGAGAACCGCGACATCTCTCTCATGCGTGCGATTGTCTGTAAAACGGAGCTCAGTGTGGTCATCCTCACAAATATACGAGAGGTTACCTTCTTGGTATCTATCAGAGTGGTAACGATGCTGACAATCGAAATCAAGGCAATGCAAAACGCATAATAATAGTAATCATCCAGCGACCATAGAATTATGCTCGCGATTTGGAATACATAGAACGGGTGAATGACCTGGAGACAACACCCTTAAGTGGTGCAAAATCATCCACGAAGAAGCATGGCCTACCTCATCGATAAGCAGAGACACGGTAGATTTCCCCTGAATATCAACGGAATTCGGACCAAATAACGCGCTCCTCTGTTCCCTCGTGCTAGGATTCAGCCCATTCTGTATAGAAACCAACCCGTTCCAGGATGAATCTCTCCAGTTGCTAGCACCAAAAAATTAGCCCTCACTCCCTCGGAGAAGGTGATACGGAACTGACCTAACCATACTGAAGAGTCCCGTTCTAGGATCCAGAGCAAACCGGGCGTATCGATAATCCACGATCAAAAGGTCACCGATCTTCTCGTAGGGGGTATCTTCGGTCGGCGAAGGGGGGTTGAAAACGGTCGAAGTGTCGTACGGATAATCTATCTTCCTCACGGGGAACAGCGCAATATCCCTATAGGCGGTCTGCCACTTCGTCAGATATCACCAAAGGAATATTCCCAGGACAGCGTACCTCCACAACGACAAAACCGTGTTCAATCTGTATAAAAGCCTTCTCCTGCGCCACCCACCGCAGCCAAAGCCGCGGGAACCAGTGTCCCAGTAGAGCCAAGATGCCGAACGATAATATACAACAAAGCCTCCAAAGCGCCTGCCACACGAGGATGACCTCATACCCAACAAAACGAATGTTCACGTCTTCGTCCGAGACGTAGATCGTCTGCCGACTCGGAGGTCCTGGAGGAGGAGGTTCCAGAGGTTCAAATTCCTCTCCCATGTCGATCCGGGTCTCGCCCCCAAATATAGGGTCGTTGACGAGAAAAGGGAGGTTGGAAGGAGTGGGTGGGTATGAGTCCAGATCGCTTCCCCCTTCTCTGGCGGCTTCAGCTCGAATGTCTTCCTGCTCGGTTTCTTCATCGTCCTCTCCAGAAGAATATCCCCACCTCTCGTCTCCAGAAGCCGCGTCATCGATAGCATAGTCCGAGCTCGCTCTGCTATGGGCTCTTCTAATCCTCCGACTCGATGTCGATCCACGAGACAAAGAAGGCCTCCGCGTCTGAACGGGCGATTCCGCCGTCCCCCTCCCAAAGATATTCGCGATGTTCTCAAATACCGACGTTCGCACGGGCGGCGAACGAGATCGTCGTTGGCTCCAATTATCGACATAAGACACGTCGTCGCGCGATACGACGTCGGAATCGACCGTTTGTCCGCTATCCGTTCCCTGGATGCTGCCACTCCTTCGAGAATCGATGCTTCGTCCGCCATGACTTGAGCTCCTAGCTCTAGCAAATTCCATACTCCTCCTCCGAGAGCCATCCTGAGACATCCGGGACACACTGCTTGGTATGGCGGTGCTGCCCGGTCCATCGAAGATAGAACCAACGTGATCATCCCCGTACGAGCTGTATCGAGAATCTGTCCTCCTCAGCTTGTTTATCGCCACGGCATCTCTGATGTCTTCCGCAGTGGCCCCCTCCGTATAGTCGTACGAGAACCTAGACGATGACGCCATGTGCCCGAGGGGAGGTTGGGCGCGGTCAAACCACCTGGTGGTGGCACAGAGCAAGTTGATCGAGTCGGTTCGATTGGATCCGTCGTCCGTCGGCGCTGAGCGCCTAGGAACTCCCGGACGATCAATGAGGGATAGGGAGGTAAGTGGATTTCAACTTTTCAACTATACGGAAGTATACAGAAAACAAGCAACCAAGAGATCGTGGAGAGTTGGTCGTTAAATGTAGGAGTGAAAACGAAGGAAAATAAATACAACTATATGCGTATCAGTTTACTTTGTCCGGATACCACCAAGGGATCCAGCCCCGAAATTTCCAACCCTAGCCCACATCACTGATATGGGACGTGGAGGTGCCTCTAATTGGCACCCAGGAACCACATCCATTATATCTCCTATCTCCAGATCCAATTAGCGTGAAGTGGAACTGGAGGGGTACATTTCAATCTCCTCCCCCATGGGTAGTGGGGGAGGAACCCCAGTGCCGGGTCCATACACAGGATGAGGCATTGAAATACCCGATGCCGTCGGGAGGCCTTCTTGGGTTGATGTGGTACCACTCCTATTGTAGTGTGGGCGATGGATTCCTCTCGAAGGGTTGCGCATTCGGAGCTGCGCCACGTTTTCAGAAAACAGCCTCAGCATCAAAACGTCTTCAGTCACTCACCTCACTTCCTTCACCAAATACGTCACCTCCGCCATCAACTAAAACAATGTTGCTGTCGGTCAAATTCCAATTGCTAACTGGAATCCTAGGTTCCTGGATTCCACCTGGAACCGGGTACGATTCACTCTCCTCGCGCCTGTCCTGTTCAGAGACTAACTCCCAAGGGACAATTGTGTAGCGCTTAGTCGAAGGTTTCGCGTCAGGGTTCCCACCCGGTCCGTAAATCTCAATGTCAGCTAAAGCGGCCTTCAACGCGCAGATCCACTTGTTCTTTCTTTTGGCTATCCCAGAAGTTCAGGTTCCAAGCTCCGATGCATGGGACACAGACCGACTGACCCTTCAATGCGCCCTGCTGAGCATTGCTCTTGAACTTGATAGCTACCTTGAGAGTCATCTTCTCCTGATCGGGGATATCTATGAACCCTCGTTAGCCCCTGTGACCTAAGTTTGCCTGCGAACCCTTTACCCATGACCGCGACATCGAATACAGCAACATAATCTCTCCTCTCATTGGACAAGAAAGCAATCATCCTCCCCCGAAGGGCCTCGATCTGCTCAAACGTGGTGTCGTATGCCACATCGAACGTAAAAGGTTCTGACATTTCCGGGCTCCTACGGAAGTTGATGAGGAACTTGCCGTTCAACACTGTGTTCGGAGCTTGGACCAATGCGTTGTCCCCGTCCAGGAAAATCGTGCTGAGGAGCCTGATTTCCTTGACGGTGTAAGTGTCGTCATCGACCTTGACCCTGTCACCGACATCATAAGGGTGCTTGATGAAGAGGAAGATGATACTGGTCAAGACTTCGGCGAGACTTCCGCCTATGAGCCAACTAAGACCTGTCAGGCGTCAGCGCTTCAGCCACGAAGTTCTACTCTTAAGCGTAATCGGATGACGTACCAAGAATAATTGTTCCCGCCCCGGTGATGAGGGTGAGCAATTGAGCCTCCTATAGGAACCATCAGAAAGGAGTACGTCAAGAAACAGACAATAAAGCTTACCAACGCCACTGCGATGATCAAGATGGCGACGATTCCATAGAGCGACATGAAGATATTATCTAATCGGCCAACCGCACTGTCGAGGTCCCGCATGGAGTGTTCAATGGACAGCTGTTCCCGGTGAGATTGCCTATCAGGTGGGCCGCGTTAATTCCTCTCGCGTTCGCCGAGTCCCGAAGGAAAACGAGAAGGGTGGGAAAGCATCAACGCACATGCAAGTCATTTCTACTTCATCTCGGGTAGCATCCCCATTTCCATCCTTGTCAAATAGATTCCATGCGGTTTCGGCGTCCTCGGGCGTGGGAAAAAACTTGGCGATGTCTTCCAACAACAAGTAATCGACACCAGGCTTCGCGAATGAATAGAACAACCGACGGGCGAGCTAAACCGGGATTGGCCGTTTGAATTCTGACGTAACAACAACATGCCGATAGGAACGTAGAACTCACAAGGCGCGACTTGTTAGCCGACTCCAGCGCGGTCTTGATCATGGCCTGAGGTGAGTTCGGTTGTAGAACAGAACTGCGTTACACCGTTAAGTCACCTGACACACTCAGTCCTGGGCACGCTTAACCCACCTTCCTGTAATTTCCGATGCTACGTTACCGAAAGCAGTGGTTGTGGTAGTCGCCGCATACCGGACACCCTTGAGCGCTCTCTTGAGGAACCGAGCGGCGTTAACGCTCGACCGCTTGTCGCCCGTTCCGCCATCTTTCAGAGTGTCCGTGCGACCAGGTATGTCACTGGAGTGCTGATACAGCGTGACCAGAATCTTTATCGCAGCTTTCTGGTCAGCGATCCTCTCTGTTCGTCACAATCAGATCCGTCTCGATTCTTCACGTCGATGCAGAGAATGTCCAAACCTGCATAAGATCTTTCATGAAACTTTCCGGCAATAAACTGAATGGCAAACTTTTCCATGAAGAGGACCAAGGCACAAAGGAAGAGTGCAAACAAGATGCGGCCAAGCAGACTGATGATCCGCTTCGAATTATCACTGGCCCCATCTGATTGCCTACGATTGAGAAGGGGCTGGTACGTGACCCAGATTGCTACAGTCCACGCGGTCAAGGCCACGTATCTGTGCAGAACCTCCAACCAATCGATGTAGCGCCGGCTACCGATCGCCACAAGGCCAATAGTATGTCGAAGGAAGGCTGGGAGGAGGCGCCTTTCGGATTAAAAGGCGCAATTTTAGAACATCGTCACGCGAACGCGATGATAACCTGAAACACTCACGAAAACGCCAGGCAAACCCACCAGCCTTTACGAAACAAGTTAGAAAGGGATGAACGACGCGTGAAAAAAACGAAAAGGCGCGACACTAACCAACCCAGACGACGGTAAACCAAATGGACCACCACAAGAGGCTAATCCCCCAGATCTGCGAGAAGTTCTAGTTAGCACCTGCGGTCTCTGAGCGGGAGTCGAGAACAACTTACGTTACCATCAGGGTAAGTTGTGAAGTGTAGGATGCCAGGGATCCAAAGGATTGCAAGCAAAGGCACGATAAAAATAATCCAACGAGTGATGATTGAAACGTTCAAAAGATAGTGGTAAATTCGGACGAACTATTTATGGAACCCCTCGCGGTGTGAGATTGACAGCACCGCTCAAAAAAAACAAAAAACACAAGACTCACAGTAGTGTTCGGAACGTCACCGTCAGCAAACACCAGGTGCTTCTCGGAGGCTTTCCTCGTGTCAAATTCTTCGTAAGAGTGTTCGAACTTCCTGTATCCCGCCAAGAGATCCCAACTCGGACTCTTGTTTGGGTGTCCCCTGCCGCCGGATGGATCTGGAGTGGGCATTTCAGAATACGAGCTCCCCTCCTTGTTTGCTTCAACATCCGAGTCCGCTTGGCCAAATTGCACACGGCGTTCATGGACCGGAGTCAACCCGGCGGAGGGTGGGCTGCTAACGGGTGGATAGCCCGTATCAACGGGGTTATTCTGGTGGTGCAGAGGTGCAGTTGAATTGATAGACATGGTGTCTTGGACGTGAGAGGCGACCGTTGGGATGCTGTCCCTCCGGGCACTTCTCGCGAGGTCCTCTTGACTCTGAAACGCGGTGAGATCGATTTGTTCGTACCCGCTCAGCTTTTTTTGGTGGAGGCCGGACATCCGATGCCACGAGGGGATGAAATTTGGAAGGGATCGAAGCACAAGAAGCACTCGACGATGGATCCGCAGGCGGAATTCTGCCGAACGAGGAAGAAACGAGCGTGGTGGTTATGCAGTAGTGGTGGCGGAGGTAGGCACCGTTGCCAATGCCAACCTGGCAGAACTTACGGCAGATCGACAAAAACGGAACACACTCCCGCTGGAGCCGCATCCGCCCGCCCACTTCGTCAGCCGCAGCCGTTCCGAGAGACGTGTATTTCTGGGATTCACAAAGGATGCGTGCGGGACGCGGCGACAGTAATCCGGACGCCAGCTCTCTTCGCTGGCTTTCACCTTATCTCTGACTGCTGAAGCGCTAAATGCCAGCTCCGGATTCAGCGGTGGTGGGGCGCCTAAGGCGGACCGGGAACCCTCAGGGTCGCCACTCTGGAGGACCTCTGTGCCAACATCTCGTTTTGATAAAACGCTGCCAGTTCGAGTTTGCCGCCCTTCAAAGACACAAAGGCGACATAGAATTACTCTCCTATTACATGTACTGCCCTCGGCCGGACGAAACGTCGGGCTCAGATGACTCCTCAAAGGATGCCAGGAGGCGTCTCGTCTCGTCGGACCACATCCAACCGCTATCGATGATCGTTGACATTACGAATACTGAACCGGAGTTTGAAGTCGGCAAAATCATCTGCGTCCTCTTTCCCATAGGAAACGTAGGCCGGGTCACAAGACAGAGGGTGCCAATTCAAGAATACCGCCCACACGACTTCCTCTGCTCATAGAACCCTCCCTCCCCCTGGTCACATCAACGAGCCACGTTCTGCTCTATACCGCGATTCGCATGGAGTGACCTGTGAGGAGGACCGGCTAACCCTATGTGGTCAGAGTGGTGAAACGAGATTGTGCAACGATCGAAGAGGTAATGCATCCCATTTTACAAACGAACTCTATGTGGGTATGGCTCGTCTGAACGACCATCTTGGACCGGGGAGATCGGCAAGTTCATCAGCTGCTGCATCTCCTGGTAGATCACCTGATAAGGGCGGTTGGGGCGTTGCAGTGGGAGAAGTGTGACGCCGGGGTTTGAAGATGAGGACGATAATCAATCCGAAAATGATAAGTAAAAGCAGGAATATACAACTCCTCCTCCCAGTGTTCTTCTGGTACCTGAATGGTGGCGGGAGCACGACGTGAGTCCCATGATTAGGAGGGTTTGACATGAAACATTATTTCGAAGAGTGCTCACTCTGTGGCGACGTTTAATTCCTTAACCGCCTGGGACATCTGAACTGCCGTTTGTTCAATGTTAAACTCTACGCTGTCCAGCAGGGTGCCCTGGTCGATCACCATAGAGGAAAGATCTTTGAACAGCACGGCGAGGTCGGCGATGGACTTGGCGATCTCGGTGAGTTCGCGATTACGCCGCATCAGGTCCGGCGGGAGATTATCCTGCACTTGTAATTGGGACTAAAATACGGAATCAAATAAAAAATATTGTTGAGCATCCGATCACCAGAGGATGGAGAGAAGATCAAACGGGGCACATACTGCGGCTTGAAGGTCATCATCCACAGCGGACAGACCCTCCTGCCCTTTGAGGGATAATGATCCCGAGGCAACGAGAAGATCCTGGTTTTTGATCGCATGACCCTGAAGTCCTATAGGAGAAGAAAGAGACGTAAGTTTCGGGTGTCACTGATCAACCTCCGACGTGGAGTTGGGAAACGAGGAAGACGCACTCTCCAGGTACACGCGCTGTTTCTTGCGGAAGCTAGCGCTGAGGCCCTGTAGTTTGGCAGCGAGGCCGCGTTGCACGTTACTTGCGGCCGAATGCCGATGCTGCTGTGAAGGGGGGAAAGAGTGAATGGAGTCTTGACCAATTCGCTGGATAAGGCGGTGGCAATGGTGGAAACTCTATAGAATGATAATTAAACTATGTCAGCAGACCTGGGGAACGGTTAGACGAGAAAAGGACAAAGTCGGATTCACACTCGTGATTTCTGTGGTGATGGATTCGATCTCTTGTTCCTCCGCGGTTCGGTCCGTGAAACCGGGGAGAGCATGTTTTGCGTGTAATTTGTCGAGAGCGTTGACTGGATGGGTGGGGAAGAGAGGCGAATAAGCACGACAAAGGAGGGAAAAGGGTGAAAGAAACGGAGCACATTGCGAGAAATATACGTACTTTTGAGTTGTGTATCGGCCAGGACAGCTTCTATTTTGTCTGAAATATCCACCCTGGTGGCACAAACGTCAGAGATGGGTCTTGGAAATGATTATCTTCGTAGGTTGCCCGACCATTTCGGAGGCAGTCCGACGTCTATGGCGATATGGTCTTTCGGGGTGTCGATGAGACGTTCGTTCTCATCGCCATCGGTATCTAGTGCGTATTTGTGATGAGAGGTGGAAGAGCTGGCGCGAGAGTCCCTGTAGGACAGGAAGAGGAGGGTTCTCGAACGGGTGGTAGGAGCTGAGGACATCAAGAGGCCAGAGGACGCGGCACGTGGCGACGGAGCCCGGAAGTGGTGTGGACAGGGAGGCGTTCCGTCCCGGGCCACGGACTCAGTTGCGGAACGACAAAGGATAGGCCGAGAAGGGTAAGAGACAATAGCCTGTCCAACTATTATTTTTCCTGACAGATGTGCGTATGTGGATTGCAGACATTCTCGCTTCGGACTTGGCGCATCGTGTGCAGACTCCGTGACTGTCCCGAGAAAAAAAAAAAAAAAAACCGGGATATTGCATGACGACGGGAGCTCGGATGCTGTAACGTGGCCACTCGCGTTTCTTCTTATCGACCATCGGATCGCTCTCGCACCGCCCCTTTTCAGAAATTCGTTTCGATAATCCCCCCGCCCTCCAAAGAAATGTAGGCCACATTCCCCCTGACTATATAAGTCCCCCTTCAAATCCACCTCTTCACTCAACCCCACCCACACCTCCGTCCCACATCTCCTCTTCCACTCTTCTATTCCGTCATGTGCAATCTTGAAACGTACGTGCCTCCTCCCCGGTCCCCCCTCCCCCACGCTCTGACCCTTGTACGTTCTCCTCACAGTGAGGGCACCAAGTTTGGATGCGGTGTACGTTGATGCGCGAACTTCCATTCGTTCGATCTCTGTTTCTAATCAAATCCCTCTCTCCGTTTACGAAACAGCACTATCAGATCGTTAGCAGTCCTTTCCTTCATTCAATCGTCGATCCTTTTTTTTCTAACTCGCCGTTTAGACTAGACAGCTTCGCAAGATCGATTGTGGCAACCGCTACTGTCGTCATTCCATGAAGCACCCCCAGGCATGTCCCGGATGCGCTTGCCAAATTGTGTGCCTTGTTCCGCCCTTCTTTTTCTCACCGCCGCTTATTTTGTTCCGCATTGCAGTTCCTTGGCCCTGACAAGTCCGAAACCGTCACCTCTATCAACCAGGGTTATTGTGACCAATGCGTCCCTTGGTACGGACCGGGACCCGTTGGAGGCGGTCGTCGCAAGTGATCGGCTCCCAGTCCCTACGACGACGACGGCGACGACGATTACGACGAACCCTGCTTTCTCACATCAACCCGTTACCATCAGCTCTGCTCTCCAAATTGCTCTCCACGGCACCGCCCCAGCCAGACGACACCCTATCTATTGGACACGCCAGACATTTTTATTGACCTACTGATAATCATCTCCACATCTCCGCAACCGCTCTCGCCGCAGTCAGCATATTCCCCCACCAGTAGACACGAAATGTACTACCAGCGTCCACTATGTTTTCATAGCCCACCATGCTGTTTTTGTGTAGCCATTCAATACTTAATTCTTCGGTTGTAGTGCGCCCTCCCCATACGCTGTGCGCACTACTTCTCCTATTCGGTTCGGATCGAGAGATCTGAGATAATTCATCCATCGGAACGCGAACCCAGTCCCTTGGGTCGCCTCTACAGCCAATCCGCTGCCTCGCTGGGCGTTCTTTAGCCTTGCGTCATGGATGATCCGTCGACACCGTAAATCATAAATGTTCTGGGAAACAATGCTAGGTTTGAGTACGGCAGTGAGCGTCCGACTCGTAGTAGATCCGGGGACTCAGATTCTCTCTTTCCAAAAACCGGTTGATCATTGTCGACCTGTCGGTCGAGGTACAGTACCGCGACCGCCTCCCTTTCTCCACACCAAGCGCGGGTTTGGGTATCCATATCTGGGACAAGTTCCCACCACGTCTACGCGTGTGTTTCCCCCCGTACGTTTCGGAGGACGGAATCGCAAGGAACTGATGCACTTGATCGGGCTTTTCGAAAACGCGGATCGAACCCTTACGAAAGGGGTGGGGGGGAAGGCAAACCTACCCGTGGCCCTGGTGATCAAATATCTTCTCGGGTAGATAGTCGGAGGAACATTCCTCCACCTCCTCGTGGTCCTTCTCGGACGTTCGCGGCCACCCTGGGAAGATGGCCCACCAGGTCAACTAAGCTTCGTCGAGATTCGAGTCTCTGGCCAGCCCCACGAGATTTGTCGGATTATCATATCTAGAATGGTCAGGAGGGATATGACGCTAGTAATCCATCGTCGATCCTCTTAGCTCCCAAACAATGAACCCCCTCATCTCGGTACCCAGATATACCGGATCCGCGGATCGCGAAGGCTGATCAACGAGGCTCCCTGACAGCTGACCTCGAGAATTCTTCGGAGACTCCTCTACTCCGAACGCCAGTAGGAAAACACCGTCGGATGGTCGTATAGTATATGCCAACGCTGTGTGGAGATTATACAAAGCATACTCATATTTCAAATGCTCCACCCAGCAACCAGCTCAATAACTGTTTACCCCGTGGGTAACCCTGCGGGTCATGTACCAATGCTTACCAATAGGTGGAACCGCTGAGAAAACGGGGGAACCCTGCCGGTCCACAACGTGGCCAACTCGGTCGACAAACAGCTCCACCTCTCCACCAACCTCGCCATGACTACGAATTGCTTGGCGAATACGCGATGACGGAAACTGTGACCTTTCAGTGGGAACGAGACAGACTGAGCCTTCAATGACGGGCAGTTATGAAAATGCCGAACGAAATCGGAATAGACGACGACATCCCCTTCTTCACATTGGTAGCTGTTCCGGACCCCGCAGGTACCCGGCGTGGCAGTTCTTTCAGGAATCACCTCACAGGTCGAGAAGCGAAACAAGCATGATTAGTATGACGTCGGTCATTCCAAGCTGTACTCGGTGACTTCAGTGGTGAATCCCCAATAATGCAGACACGTTTCATAGGATCATGAGGTGATTCCGGTCATGAGCATACCGCCCACACGACCATGGACCATGCCCTGTGAAACCTGAAAACGAGATTCTCCCTGCAGACATAATCACCGAGAGTGAAGATCAAGGGTGTCTTCCAATTGATCACAGCTGTGAGGATGATCCGGTCTATGACGCCTGTCTGAAGCATTCTATGATGCCGGAAGAGCCTGTGCGCGTCGTGGGCGAAAGTGAGCGATGGCATCTGACACCAACAATGTAGCGCCAGAATACGTGGATGACGCACAGAGGCGAGGTCCTCGTTGTTTCCACGATTTTCTGCCAGGGTTCAAACCCCGACCGAGGGAGCTGCGCCGGCTCGACCGGGGAGATGAAGCGGAGATCATACGTAGCAGCTTTCGCGCTAGCCGGTGACAGAACGATCCCTACTCGTCTCAGTCGGCGGTCGCGCAGCCGAGGAGATGAGCGGGGAGACCCTTAGGGTCAGAACCTAACACGAGGCTGCTGCGATCTGTCTGCTGAAGCATCACCGAACTAAGACTCTGTAAGAATAACCCGGGAGAACTCAGGGTGAGCAGAAGGGAATCTCTCGGCCCACACGGGAGGGGTGGACGGGCGTCGAGGGTTCGTGGTGACCGATAGGTATGCACTTGGACGTTATGACCCGTGAGAACCCTCAAAGTCCGATTTTTTCTGCGGATCATAAACTGAAGGCGCACAAAAAGCCCGCGGCGAGGGTCGAACTCGCAGCCTTCAGATCTCAAGACTTAAAAGTCTGACGCTCTAGCCGATTGAGCTACGCGGGCCGATAACGCAATTTTCCAGGGAGCCAACACATCCTCAA
>Ga0307515_10008539_pt1 | contig 19942 bp, 11 predicted proteins | sample 17_EM_MG_FD_194513 | JGI IMG/M metagenome (GOLD analysis project Ga0307515, IMG submission 194513) | Populus trichocarpa ectomycorrhiza microbial communities from riparian zone in the Pacific Northwest, United States - 17_EM | ecosystem: Host-associated > Plants > Roots > Unclassified | place... | reverse complement strand
TGATCGGTACTTCGATTCGATCAGCCGAAGACTGCTCTCGTGTCGCATCCGCCATTCATATCACATCCAATTGTTATTGGATACTTTATTTTGACGCGACACCTAAGAAGAGGAGGGCGGGGCCTCAGTTTCGGAGGCCGCTGCCTTTTCTCGCCGGGCTGAACTGGCTGCAGCTCTTGCAGGTGGTCTGCTCGGGCGATTGCAGCAGGTCGTCCCAGCCGATCGGCTCCTTGCAGTGGTCGCACAAGCCGTAGCGGCCGAGGCCGAGGCGCGCTTCGGCTTCTTGCACTGCAGCAAGAGACTGCTCGGCGATGCGCAGGCGGGCCTGCATGGCGTCTGCGTCGTCCTGGCCGTCTTGCGGGTCGCGCCCGTAAGCCGACAGCCGCCGGCGCTGCGACTGGATCACCTGGCCGAGGTGCAGCGACCGCTCTCGCAGGCGGCTCTGGAACAAGGCCATCAGGATCAGGTCTGGAGCGCCTCGCTCCGTGTCATGGCTTCCGCTTGTCATGCTTGTCTCCGCAGCGTGAATGCTCTTGTTCGTTGCCCGCTCCGCTGACAGACCGGGCACGCCCGACCCCAGAACATAGGCGTTGCCGGGCCTTGCGGCAAGCGCCCTGATGCGACGTGGGTTTCTTGCCGAAACAGCGCCGAACCTGAGAGGTTTGACAGGTGCGCCGGCGAGCAGCGAATGCTCCAATTGCCAGCGAGAAAACCCGCATGGCACGAATCCTGATTATTGAAGACGAAGCCGCCAACCTCGAAATCGCGCAGCAACTGCTCGAGCGCGGCGGGCACCGCGTGCTCGTTGCGACCGACTGCCGGGCCGGCATCCTCGCCGCCCGGCGCGAGCGGCCGCACCTCATCATCTGCGACCTGCACGAGCCGGTGCTCGAAGGCTTCGGCGTGCTCGAACAGCTGAAGCTGGACGCCGCCTGCGCGCAGACGCCCATCGTGGCGGTCACGGGCAAATCACCACCGGGGAGCCCGCGCGAGTCGGAGCTGGCCGGCTTCGACGGCTACTTCTCCAAGCCCATCGAGCCGGTGCGTTTCGTGGCGCAGATCGAGGCTTTCTTGCCGCCCCGCCCGGTGGATTGATTCGGCAGCCAGAGTCCCTGCCTGTGGGGTGGAGTCTTGCGCTGCAGCAACCGCCGTGCGCCCGGCTTGCGTCACAGTGCTTGCAAGGAGGCCCTGCCATGCAAGACGCCCATGAAACCGCAGCCCGCACCGTCGCCAATCTGCCCGGCCAGGTCATCAGCGAAGAAGTGCTGCTGGAGAAGTACGCCAAGGGCGGCGAGCGCACGGTTGAGGCGGTGAACGAGCGCGTGGCGCGCGCCCTGGCCCAAGCCGAGCCGCCCGCCCAGCGCGCGCTGTGGGAAGAGCGCTTTGCCCAGGCGCTGCGCCAGGGCTTCGTGCCGGCAGGGCGCATCCAGTCGGCGGCCGGCACCGAGATGTCGGCCACGCTGATCAATTGCTTCGTGCAGCCGGTGGGTGATTCGATCGCCAAGCCGGAAGACGGCCACCCCGGCATCTATGTCGCACTCACAGAAGCCGCCGAGACCATGCGGCGCGGCGGCGGCGTGGGCTACGACTTCTCGCGCATCCGCCCGCGTGGCGCGTGGGTGGGCAGCACCCAGAGCAGCGCCTCGGGCCCGGTGAGCTACATGCGGGTGTTCGACCGCTCCTGCGAGACGGTCGAGAGCGCCGGCGCCCGCCGCGGCGCGCAGATGGGCGTGCTGCGCTGCGACCACCCCGACATCGAAGAGTTCGTCCACGCCAAGGACGAAGGCGACCTGAAGAACTTCAACATCTCGGTGGGCGTGACCGACGCGTTCATGCAAGCCGTGAAGGCCGACACCGAGATCGAACTCGTCCACCGCGCCGAGCCGGGCGTGGCGCAGAAGGCCACCGGCGCCTATGCGCGCGGCGGCATGTGGGTCTACCGCAAGCTGAAGGCCCGCGAGCTGTGGGACCAGGTCATGCGGTCGACCTACGACCATGCCGAGCCGGGCGTGCTGTTCCTCGACGCCATCAACCGCGACAACAACCTCTCGTACTGCGAGACCATCGCCAGCACCAACCCCTGCGTCACGGCAGACACCTGGGTGATGACGACGGAAGGCCCTCGCCAGGTGGGTGCCTTGGTGGGGCAGCCGTTTGCGGCGGTGGTCGATGGGCGGGCCTACGCCACCGAATCGGCCGGCTTCTTCTCGACGGGAAGCAAACCGGTGCTGCAGCTGCGTACGCGCGAAGGCCACTCGCTGCGGCTGACGGCCGATCACCTTGTGCGGCGCGTCAAGCAGCGCAGCCGCTACGCGCTCGAGACGGAATGGGTTCCGGCCAACGAGCTTGCTATTGGCGATGAACTCGTGCTGCACGATCACCGCATGCTGGGCGGCTGGGAGGGCGCGAGCACCGAAGCCGAGGGCTATCTCATCGGTTTGCTGATCGGAGACGGCACCCTCAAGTCCGACAAGGCAGTGCTGTCTGTCTGGGCGCCCGAACTCAAGCTGGCGGCCCATGCGGGTGTCGCCATCGATGCCGGCGCGTTCCACAGTTCGACCGGCATCATGCAGGCCGCTCAGGCTGCCGCAGAGACCTTGCCACACCGCGCTGATTTCCAAGGTTGGCAACGGCTGATCGAGGCGCGAGGCGAGTTTCGCCTCGCGTCTGTGGCGCTGCGCGATCTCGCGCTGAAGCTGGGCATGACACCCGGGAACAAGCGGATCACCGCGGCGATGGAGCAGGCGTCGTCTGCGTTTTGTGTGGGCCTGTTGCGAGGCCTGTTTGACGCAGATGGGTCGGCGCAAGGCAGCCAGAGCAAGGGCGTCAGCGTGCGTCTTTCGCAAGCCGACGAGGGCTTGTTGCAGGCGACGCAGCGCATCCTGCTGCGGCTGGGCATTGCAGCAACGCTCTACCGCGAACGCAGGCCGGCGGGCTTGCGTTCGCTGCCTGACGGCAGGGGTTCGCGGCGCGATTACGAAACACGCGCGCAGCACGAGCTGGTCATCAGCGGCGAGAGCCTGCGCCGCTATGCGGACCTCGTGGGGTTCGAAGACACAGCCAAGGCGCAGCGGCTCGACGACGCACTTGCCGCCTACCGCCGCAGCCTGAATCGCGAGCGTTTCGTGGCCACGCTCGCGTCGCTGGAGCCGCAGGGCGAGGAGCCTGTGTTCGATGTGACCGTCAGCGAGGCGCATGCCTTCGATGCCAACGGATTGATGGTGCACAACTGCGGCGAACAGCCGCTGCCGCCTTACGGCTGCTGCTGCCTCGGTTCGATCGACCTCACACGCTTCATCAGCGATCCCTTCGAGCCGCAGGCGCGCTTCGACGAAGCGGCGTTCGCCCAGGTGGCACGCACGGCGGTGCGCATGCTCGACAACGTGATCGACGTGACGGTGTGGCCGCTGCCCCAGCAGCACGACGAGGCGCGCAACAAGCGGCGCATCGGCCTGGGTTTCACCGGCCTGGGCGACGCGCTGATCATGCTCAACCTGCGCTACGACACGCCCGAGGCTCGCGCCATGGCGCGGCGCATTGCCGAGTTGCTGCGCGACACGGCCTACGAGGCCTCGGCCGATTTGGCGCAGGAGCGCGGTGCCTTCCCGCTGTTCAACGCCGACCTGCTGCTCAGCAGCGGCACCTTCGCTTCGCGCCTGCCGCAGCGCCTGCGCGAGCGCATTCGCGCACAGGGCCTGCGCAATTCGCACCTGCTGTCGATCGCACCCACCGGCACCATCAGCCTGGCCTTTGCCGACAACGCCAGCAACGGCATCGAGCCCGCTTTCAGCTGGAGCTACACCCGCAAGAAGCGCATGCCCGACGGCGGCTTCAAGGAATACGCGGTCGAGGACCACGCGTGGCGCCTGTACCGCCACCTGAAGGGCGAGGGCGCGCCGCTCACGCCCGCCTTCGTCACCGCGCTGGAGATGAGCGCGCTCGACCACGAGGCCATGGTGGCGGCGGTCGGCCCGTGCATCGACACCGCCATCTCGAAAACGGTGAACGTGCCGGCCGACTACCCGTATGCGGAATTCCAGAACCTCTATCTGCAAGCCTGGGAATCTGGCTTGAAGGGCCTGGCGACCTACCGGCCCAATGCCGTGCTGGGTTCGGTGCTGAGCACCACGCCGGTCGCCAACTCCAACACCGCCACCGTGATGAAGCTCAACGACGCCAACCAACGCCTCGCGCTCGACCGCCTGCCCGCGCCGGTGCTGTTGTCACTGCGCTGGCCCGGCCGCCCCGAGCTGCCGGCCGGCAATGCGGCGTGGACCTTCATGATCCACCACCCGTTCGGCGAGTTCGCGCTCTTCGTCGGCGAGCTGGCCAGCGAGGGCGGCTCGCCCAAGCCATTCGAGGTGTGGATCAACGGCGCCGAGCAGCCGCGCGGCCTGGGCGCCTTGGCCAAGACCTTGTCGATGGACTTGCGCGCCGACGACCCGGCCTGGCTGCAGCTCAAGCTCGATGCGCTCGCCACCGTGGCCGAAGAGCGGACGTTCGAGATGCCGTTCCCACCCAACGGCGAACGCCGCCTGTTCCCCGGCGTGGTGGCCGCCACCGCGGCCGTGATCCGCTGGCGCTGCGAGCAGCTCAAGGCCTTGCCGAATTCATCGGCCTCGGCCGGCCGCGCAGCGCCCACCCCGGTGATCGACGCGATGTTCGCCCGCGACGAGCCGCACACCGGCCCCTCGGGCACGCTGGCCTGGGCGGTCGACGTGAGCAACCCCGCCACCGACGAAGCCTTCACCCTCACGCTGAAGGAAGTGACGCTGCCAGGGCCTGACGGCATGCCCGTCACGCGGCCGTGCGCCGTGGGTTTCTCGGGCAACTACCCGCGCGCGCTCGACGGCCTGGCGCGCGTGCTGTCACTCGACATGCGGGTGATCGACCCCGCCTGGATCGGCATGAAGCTGCGCAAGCTGCTCAACTACGCAGAGCCGCTGGGTTACTTCATGGCCTTCGTGCCGGGCCTGCCGCACGGCGAGCGCCGCCAGCAGACCTGGCCCTCGACCGTGGCCTACCTCGCGCGGCTCATCATCCACCGCTACGCGATGCTGGGCGTGCTCACCGAAGAAGGCTTCCCGGTGCGCGACATGGGCGTGCTGGAGACGCCAGCCGACAGCACCCCATCGCCCATGCTCAGCGGCAAGGTGTGCCCCGAGTGCGGCAACCCCAACGTGATCCACAAGGATGGCTGCGATTTCTGCACTGCTTGCGGCTACGTGGGGCAGTGCGGGTAGGGTATTTCGGCCGGCAGCTGCTGTGGGAGGCGGCATAGCGAGGGGTTTTCTGATGGCATTAAGCGGGTCCTCCGGCCCGGTGCCGAAAGGCCCTGATCTGCCGGCCTGCTTGGCGCAGGAAGCCTCTCTATGGAGTGACAAATGGAGAAGGCAAGACAGCTGGACGAAAGATGGGCCGCCGCCGAATCGTTGGTCTGTGGCTGGCTGCGGAATCTTCCGAAAACTCCCGGTGCCCGGCCAGGCTCTCAAGCCGAATGGCAACTGCAAACTCATGGCGAAGGGGCGAACTGGCCTTCTCGGCCATCTGCTGACCTCGGCCGTCGGCAACCGAATTCCCGCTTGAGACTGGTTGCCGCTGTTCGACTTTGGAAGCCGAATGACGGCAGATGTCCAAAGCTGTCGCTCAACCAGTATCCAGAGGCGTCGACTGCTGGCACGATTCACGCGTCAAACAAAGGCAGGGAGAGGCCAGTGATTTCAATCGGCGACATCTACGACAAGGACATCAACTTTCTGTTCGGCTCAGGGGCGTCATCCGGCCTGCTGCCGACGTTGCAGCTGCAGATGCGAACGGGCGAGGGCGAGGCGCGCTATTCGCTCGAAGAGCTGGCCACCAAGTTTGAGAAAGAAGACGAGGACCGCCGACGGCTGGTGCCACTGTTCATGCACTACTACTCGTCGTGCATCAGACCTGCGGAACAGCTCACGCTGGAGAGCGCGGTGGCCACTGAGGCGGGTGCCAAGGCCATCAAGAACTACCGGACATTCCTGACCACCGTCTTGGAGATGGTGAAGCGTCGCAAGGCACTGGACCGGCGCTGCAACGTCTTCACGACGAACTACGATGGGTGCTTTCCCCTGGTGGCCGACGCACTCATCCAGGAGGGTCACACCGACTTCGTGTTGAACGACGGCACACGCGGATTCACGAGGCGCGTCCTGCAGGCTAGGAACTTCGGGGCGTATCTGTGTCAGGCCGGCGTTTTCGGCCGCTACCAGAGCAGCATTCCCCAAATCAACCTGATCCACCTGCACGGGTCGGTCTACTGGAGCAAAGCAGCCGGCGCGATCCATGTCGGCTACAACCTGTCAAGCCGTGAAGGCCTGCTGGACGCAGGTGCGAACGCGCTGCTACAACCGTTCTCTGCAACGCTCAATAACCCTGGTGCTGTGCTCGCTGACTTGCCGGACAGCGGATTCACCAACGACGCGCTGGAAGCGTTCTGGGCGAAATACGAGCAGATGCCCATCGTCAACCCGACCAAATGGAAGTTCCATGAGACTGTGTATGAGGAGCACTACTACCAGATGCTCAGGCTTCTCAGCTATGAGCTGGAGAAACCCAATGCCGTGCTCATCACCTTCGGCTTTTCGTTCGCCGATGAGCACATCCTCAACCTTGTGATGCGGTCGCTGTCCAACCCCGGCTTGCAGATGTTCGTCTGCTGCTACAGCGCATCGGGATACGCTGCGATGCAGGACACGTTCAAAGGGCATCGCAACGTCAAATGCCTGGTCCTCGAGGATGGGAACATGGACTTCACCGCCTTCAATGAGAAGGTGCTGGCTTGGCCGGAGGCGGCTGCTCCGACGCCCACAGCAGCCGCGGCTCCTACGGCTGAGCCCGCCGCACCGGCGGACAACGAGGATTTGTAGGCATGAGCATCCGCGTTGGCGAGGTCATCGCCGTCCATGGCACCAAGGTGGTCCTCAAGATCGACGAACAGTCGAGCAAGGAAACACTCTTCCACGACGGCGACAAATACAAGGGGGTGTCAATCCGCGAGTACCTGTCGATTCGACGCGGGTTCCGCGACATCATCTGCATGGTCGAGGGCGAGTTCCTGGACGAGAGCCGGGTGGACACGCGCGACGGTAAGCCGGCCTTCATTCGCAAGGTCGAGGCAAGGCCCATCGGGTTCTTTGACCGCACAGGCTTCACCCAAGGTATCAAGTTTCTGCCCATGATTCAGGACGCGGCCTACCTGTTGACTGAGGAGCGCATCAGGTCCATCTTCGACCGTAAGTCCGATAGCAGTTTCAAGATTGGTCAGATGCTCAAAGAAGAGATTGCGGTCGGACTGCCTTGGAAACGCCTGTTCAACAGCCACATTGGCATTTTCGGGAACACGGGCAGCGGCAAGTCGAACACCTTGGCCAAGCTGTACACCGTCCTGTTTGACCAGAAACTACCGCTCATCGCGGGTAAAAGCCGCTTCGTCGTCCTCGACTTCAATGGCGAGTACGGTGGCGAGCAGTTGGCGCCAGCAGAGTACAAGAGGGTCTTTCAGCTATCGACGCAGGCGGAGCCGCGCGGCGCCAATGCCAATGCCAGGTTCCCGCTGGCACCGAGTGAGTTCTGGGACCTGGAGACCCTCTCCCTGTTGTTTCAGGCAACCACCAACACTCAGCGGCCGTTCCTGAGCCGGGTCATTACAGGCAAGGCGCGATTCGAGGCCCATGAGGGCTCGCTTGCCGCTTACGCCAAGAGCAAGTTTCGCCAGTCTTTCTGTGCTGGTGAGGTCAGACCCGCGACGCTGGACCTGATGCGGGTTTTGGCACGGCGAATGAACAATCAGCCCTTAGCAGATTTGCTGAAAGGTGTGAGCTGGCATCAGAAGGCTTCCCGGTTCACTCGCGACGGAGTATTTTTCAATGCGGACGGGGAGAACTACGATGCGCACATCTCGCAGACCGTGCACGCGCTGGACATCGCGGGCCTCGACGACTTCGACCAATTGATCGTCCGCGTCAACCTGCAGCTGATGTCCGACTTGAACGCGGGCTACGTCCAGTTCGAGCACATTCAACCGCTACTCAAGCGCGTCGAATCCTCGCTGAAAAGCCTTCGCCGCGTGCTGAGCATCGGGAACGCAGCAGAAGGAGAGAAGGTACTCACCGTCATCTCGCTTCGCCGCTGCAACAACGAGGTCAAGAAGGTCCTGCCGCTGCTCTTTGCCAAGCACTACTACAACTTCCACAAGGCTACGGTCGAAGCCCCGCCAGACCGCACCGTCCACCTCATCGTGGACGAGGCCCACAACATCCTGTCCGAGGAGTCAGCGCGGGAAAGCGAGAGCTGGAAGGACTACCGCCTCGAGCAGTTCGAGGAAATCATCAAGGAGGGGCGTAAGTTCGGCATGTTCGTCACGATTGCCAGCCAGCGCCCGGCCGACATCTCGCCCACCATCGTCTCGCAGCTGCACAACTTCTTCATCCATCGCTTGGTGAACGATAGGGACCTTTACCTCATCGACAACACCATATCAACCCTGGATGCCCTGTCGCGAAGCCTGATTCCGGGGCTGTCCCAGGGTTGCTGCGTGGTGACCGGAACCGCATTTGAGCTTCCAATGGTCATCCAGGTGGATCGTTTGCCAAGCAACAAGCAGCCTGCCAGCGAGGACGTCGACCTTGAACGGCTGTGGAGCGAAGTGCCTGCTGCTGATGCGGCAGCGTGAACACGCGACCAGTAGAGAAGGGAGAGAAATTGCAATTCGCTGACGTTGGTGGCACAAAGAGTCGTTCGGCAGTAGCCGCATCTGGCGGGCAGCGTCTGGGCGCAGACTTTGCCGACAGCTGACCTTGGCCGGCCGAGTTCGTGCCGCGAAGGTACCTGCAGGTTGAGCAGGTCCGCATCCCTAACTTGGACGATGCGCGAAATCTTTACGTGCACGAATGTGTTCACACCGGCTGGATGCTGAACACATGAGTTGCCTATGCCGAGAGTCTTCGAAAAGTCACTTAGGCGCCGTCAGCAAATTACTTTTACAACTTATGTCGAAGCTTGCGAGTTTGCTTCTTGCAAACTTGTAAAAGTAATTTGCTGACGGCGCCTTAGAACAGCATGGGCCGCGTGTCGTTGCGCGTGTGAATAGCGGTATTCCGAGCTAGTGGCCATTCCGCAGACCTATTCGGCGTCCATCAATAGGCGTGCATTCCAATCCTTCGCCAAAGCCCAAGTCGACCGCCGCTTTGAAACGCTCGCTCAGACTCATCTTGAAAGCGGGCCGCAACCTGCATCAGGGCTTCCATCGCGCAGACTTAGCCGGAGCCAACAGTGGGAAAAACGATCGCGATCTTTATCGACGGGACCTGGAACGAGCCGGATCCAGGTGCAGACACGAATGTCAGAAAGCTCTTCCTCGCGTGTCCCTATCGACCTGATCAGCAGCTGACCTACTACCTTCCCGGCGTAGGTCGAGATCTTCGGAAAAGTCATGCAGGCCATGCCTCGGCCGATCTAAGGTTCAGGGAGGCCCTGAAACACCATCGGGACTTTGGCGTCGCGCGGGGGGTCCTTGGTGGTGTAACCGGTCACGGAACCTCAGCGCGCATCAAAGAGGCCTACGCCTACTTATCCGCCAATTACGACAGGGGCGATCAAGTCTTCATCTTCGGCTTCAGCCGAGGTGCCTTTGCAGCCTGCTCACTGGCCGGGTTTGTTGGCAGGGTGGGCATTCTTCTGAAGGACAAGATTCACTTGGTCGAGCGCGCGTACCGTCAATATGAGAATGGTACTGACGCGTCGGACGCGCAGTTCGCAAGCTACTTTCGCAAGCTCAGCGGCTCAGAGATGCTCCTCCATGCTGACAACGAGTACGCCGTTCCAGTTCACATGCTTGGAGTTTGGGACGTTGTCGGGGCGCTGGGGCTACCAGGTCGTCTCAAGCACTTCACCGCCGAGCGCACCGAATACCACCAGATTGAGTTGCCTCCGAACGTGATGTCCGCGAGGCATGCAATCGCGTTTCACGAGCTGCGAAAAGAATTCAGCCCGACGATCTGGCGAAGCGGTGGTCACCGCGATATCAAACAAGTCTGGTTTCCCGGCGCACATGCCGATGTTGGTGGAGGCTACGCGCCTGCGGAGTCTGGCAACTCAGACTCCGCTCTGCTTTGGATGGCCGCGGAGGCGAGCGCGAAAGAGGGCCTGGAAGTGGACCACCAAATTCTCAAGCCGCGCCATTGGCAAGAGACGTCGCGCGTAATTCACCATCAGATTCGAGGTGCGTTCGCGCTCTGCCGTCCAACACCCCGCCGGCAGATACAGCAACTTCTTCAGGCACATGACGTACAGGCTTGTCATCACGCAATGCACTGCAGCACCAGCTTAGTCAACCATGCCAGCCGAAAACAAGAAGTTCCCTATCAGTTCAAAAAGCCCGTGCGACAAGCGCTCGAAGTATTGGATGAACAAGCGCTCCGCCTCATACTCAAATCGAACCTGATACCAGAGGAGCCGGGCTACTGGGCGGCGACCAGGGCAATGCCAATGCGCCAGCATTGGTGGCGAGAGGTCACTTGGATCGAGGCGGTGCAGTCACTAACGGTCATGGCGAGCTTTGGGGTTTCCATCCCAAACGCACTTGGTCTGACGCACATACCGCGAGAGATTATTCGCACGCTCGCGATCTATACCTGCTTCTATGGAGACCTTGCCCACATGCGCTCCTTGTTCAATGGCGAGCATGCGAAGGCCTACTACGTGGGCAAAAGCTCGAAGTCAGAGCAGGCTAAGGCTGACGACATGGTCACGTGGGCGAATGAGGCCATCGACCTAACTGTGCAGCTCGAAGCATTCGTAGCCTTGCTTGATGGGCGTCTGGCAATGGCTGCAAGAAACAACCTTGATAGGTTTCGTGGGGCTGTGAGGCAACTGAAAGAAGCGCAGTCCCGCTTTCGGGGAGGCAGCATGCTTAGGTTTGTCCCAATTCCCCACAGAACTGAGGACTTCGTGAGCCTTGAGTGATACCAAATCCTCAATGGCAGCAATGTGGCTGAAACCGTGATTTGAAGGTTCGGCCGCGATCGGCAGGAGACGCTGCATAGCCGCCTGACAGGGTGGGTCGCCGAGAGGTTGCCCAGGGTCGGACGCTGCCGTTCACGGTCTCGGATGATCCACTCGAAAGCCTTCATCAACTTTGATGAATCGGAAACGCGACGCCGGGCTTCGACGCTCCCGGCTACGAACATGACGCCACCGACTTGAACGAACCCGCGGCAGTTTCCTTGAGCATCGTCTGAGCTCCACTGAGACCGAGGAAGTCGTTCGAGCCGCGCGCGAAGTACCACCAGAAGAACCACGCGGACGCACGCCCGGCGGCAGCATGGGCCGAGTTCGTGGCGCTGCCGCAGAAACCAAGCTGAGGAGGCGGCGGCGGTGGTGGAGGAGGGGGGCTCACGCCAGCCAGTCGATCCACCATCGCCTTGACGGCTGCCATTTGATGACCCGTCTTCTTCGCGTACGCGCTGTCGTCGTAGCCCCACCAGTCCCAGCAGCCGTTCGGGTTCAAACGGGGCAGCCGGGTGTTGCTCGTCATCGCATTTGCCTGCGGGTACAGGATGACCAGATCGTTGGTGTCTGCCCAGGCGTTGTACCCGGCGCCTTTCACATAGGTGTCGCCAAACTTGCCTTGAGGGCCAGCGGCGAGTGGGGAGCCAGGGTATTGCTTGCATCCGTGAAAGACGATGTGCAGCCGACATGTTGCATTCTGTTGGCACGAAGCCGGCACATAGGCCCAGCCTGTCTGTGACATGCCGTGGGCTGTCGGGTTCGGGAGAAATTCGCTCTGATCAAACTCGATGAACTTGCCGCTCAAGGCCCCTGACTGCTTTGCTTTCAGGTTGCCGTAGATCCACTTGAGCAGTTCGCCGGCCGCGTCGAAGTTGCAGTTGTTGATGAAAGGGTCGCCCTTGAAATTGCACGCACTGCCGAAGGAGTCGGTCGGCATGGCATGTTCCGCAGCGATGTTTTTCTTGAAGGAAATGTTCGCCGCTGGCACGTAGTTTTTGTAGTACGTCTCGAGCGCATTCATCACCGGCGTTGGAACCACGGAGTCGGCGCTTCCCGAGAACAGCCAGACCCTGCTGTTCGACAAGTTGCTCGTGGCATCGGCGGCACCCTGCTGGGCGTTTTGATCTGTAATCTGCACCAGGCCCGGCACCAACTGCGTGGCTTGTGCCGGTTGGCAAGAACCGAACCCCGTGCAACTGCAAACGCTGGTCGCGGTGTTCTGATCGTCCTTGGCGCAAAAGTACGGCCCGCCTGCAACCACCCCTGCGCCTTTGACGAACGCCGAGTTTGCGATGTGGAACTGAACGGCCATGTAGCCGCCTGCGGACAAACCGGAGACCGAGGTTTCCTCGACCTTGAGCTTGAACTTCTGCAGCGGAACAACCTCGGCTCGCAAGTGCGAATTGGCTGAGGCTGCGAGCACAGCGAATAGAACCAGAGCCTTGATGTTCATGGTCGCATCCTTGCTGGACTGTTTGTTGATGGTGCCGGCGCTGCCAGCTCAAACACTCGCTTGAGGCAGCACACCGGAGGGCAACCCAGTGTCTGCATGACCGAGGTGCTTGGCATCCTTCAAGCTAGGGAGGCGCTTGCTGAATGGCTGAATTGATCGGCGGGCTCGCCTCAGCTACGGCGTCGCAGAGGCAGGCCCCCCTAACTCGACACGCCCCACCAAGGCTTAGGGGGTGAGTTCCGTCAAGGCCTTCCTAATATTCATTGCAGGTCACTACCGGCCGATCAACGCGAGGTCTCTATGGCATCTGACACTGATCAACCCACGGACGACATGGAACTCCCACCCACCGTCGGTGAATTGAATGATCCCGACTTTCAGTTCGGTCTCAAAGCGCTGGTGACCGCCTACCAAGGCATGCTTGAGCAGGACCTGAAGCGTGCGCAAGACGCGCCGGGGCTAACCAAGGAGGTACTGGGCAGCGTGGCGACGTGTGAAGACGAAGTCACGGCCGCCAACCGCATCTTCGAAACCTTTGCGACCGAAGAAGTGTTGCTGCGCGTGCTACCACCCGAAGCACGCAAGCTGTTGGGGCCTGTGGAGCAATGGCGCTGGTGCCTGCTGCACATCCGCTGTTGTCTGATCTTCGGCTGGCTGATCTGCCGCCGGCCGCGCAACTTCCGCGCTTTCGTCTACTACCTGTATCGCTATTGGCTGTGCGTGCGCCAGGTGATCGGCAAGCCGGTTTCGAACCCGCCGACGGCCGAAGAGCACAAGGACTTTCAAACGCTGGTCGCCTTGGCCGCGCAGGCCTACAAGCCGTACCTCACCGATCAGCTGTCGATGGTGGAGTTCCCGGACCGCATTCCCGAGGGCGTGCTCGAAGGTAGCGTCGATTGCTTCGACGGGGAGGGCGCCGCCGGCGCCGTGATCGAGCGGCTGCTCACGGTGGAAGCGGCGCAAGCGCTGCTCGGCCGCGAGACCTTTGAGAGCCAGCGCAAGTCACTGTTCTTCGGTTTCTGCCGCTGCTGGTGCCTGTGTGCGATTCGCCTGGGCTGCTGCCTGGCCGGCGCCAAGAGCCTGGTGGACGTGACGCGCTGCCTCGTCTACTACCGGCGCTGCCTGGTGCAGTGCCTGCGCCCTTTGGTGTGCGCCATCACGAGCCCCGCCGAGGCTGAATGCGTCGAGGCCGGCTTCGTCGCGGCCTGCTCGCCGCTCGCGGGTATCACCATCGCCGGCACGGCCTCGGGTGCGGCCTTCGATCACTACACGCTGCAGTACTCATGGGGCGGCCCGCTGATGCAGTCGGCCGTGGTCTATCCCGGTTGTGGCCGGCCTCCGGCACAAACCCAATCCAGCAACGCCGTCGCCGGCGGCACATTGGGCTGGTTGGATGTGAGCTTGCTGCCGCCGGGCATCACTGCGTTCACGATTCAGCTCGACGTGTTCAATGGCAGCGGCGGCCGGGTCACCTGCGTGCGCAACTTCCAGATCAAGACCACCGCGGTGGAGATCACCAACGCGGCCACCGTCAACGCGCTCGTCGCCGAGGACCCTTTCAACCTTGGTTCGTTCACCAAGCTGATCAAGGCGGTCAACAACCCGAGCACGAGCGAGCCTGAGCTGTCGATCGGCGGGGCCTTCAGCGTTTATGGCAGTGCCTACGTGGTCGGCTGCGACCGCATCTTGTCGCAGTACACGCTGGTCAACTACGCGGTGCCGCCACTGTCGCCTGTACCCAGCTTCGCGGATGCCAGCCAACCCGGCAACAACCCGATGCTGCCCGCCCCCGTGGTGTACGACGATGTGCCGGGCCACCCCTGGCAGTCGGGCTGCTTCCCCGTGATTACGCCCAACATCATCTTGAACGGCGACCTGGTCGCGCAGTGGGCGGCCAACAACTGCCCCAACCCGTTTCCGCCGCCGTTGTTCTACACCGTGCCCAAGGTCAAGCCGCTCCCGTTCTGGAACAGCAACCCGCGCAATGGCCGCTACGTGATCTTCCTTGAGACGCGCGATACGCTGGTGTCACCCAAGACCTTCCCCGGGTCGGTGGCGGCGGTTGATCAAGTGGCGGTGTGGATCGACAACCAGGAGCCCGTCGGCCAGATCAAGTCGATTGGCGGCGTGACCGGCTGCGGCGATCTGCACCTGAAGGACTACCTGGGCACGACCGCCGAGATCCTGGGTGTGGCCTGGGACTCGCCAATCGATGCCGCTGCGCCGCAGCAGCGGCCGAATGACAACTTCGGCAGCTACGGCCTGTCTTTCGAGCGCAATGGCGACCCGCTGGCCACCGGCGTGATTCCTGGTGCGACACCGAACACGCGGGTGCCCAACGTCTGGCCGGTGCTGCCGCCGGGCACCTTCGGCACGCTCGCCAACTGGGACATCGTTGCCGCGCTGGATGGCGGCGCCGGCCCGCTGCCGCTGCACTCGCCGAAGATCTTGCGCGGCGAGCGCTGTGCCTACGTGGTGGTGTTGTCGGTGTCTGACACCACGCATGTGGGCGACAGCGGGAGCAACCACACCACAGGGCCGATCCTCTATGCGATCAACATCATCAACGACATTCCATGACGGACTTCTGGCCGAGCTTCGTTCTGGCGTCGCTCGCGGTCTGGCGCCTTTCGCATCTGCTGGCCTTTGAGGACGGGCCCTTCGATCTGATCGTGCGCCTGCGCGCCAGTCTGGGAGGCGCCGGCCGCGTGCTCGACTGTTTTTATTGCATCAGCCTGTGGGTGGCGGCGCCGATGGCGCTGTTCGTCGACTCAAAGGCGCCGAACTGGTGGTGCATCTGGCTGGCGCTCTCAGGCGCGGCCGGCCTGTTGCACCGCTTCAGCCAGCGCTCCGTGATGGAGCAATCGAAAGGACATGACGATGGGATGCTGTGGACAGAAGCGGGCGGAACTGGCGAACCGAATGGCATCGCCGCCGGCGCGCCGACCAACCCTACCGAATATCAGGCCGACGGGATTCATCGCACCCAGCGCTGACCCGGGCCGCCAAGCTGAGACGGCTGTCGCGCCCGCCGCGGGCAGTGGCATCGCGACCGTCGCGCTGCGCTATCTGGCGAGCCACCCGCTGCGGCTGAACGGGGCGGTGACTGATCGGGCCTACGAGTTCTCTGCCGGCCAGCCGGTGCAGGCGGTGGCCGTGCCGGATGCACCGGGGCTGCTCGCTTCGCGATTGTTTCGGCGGGCATGAAGGGGATGCCGTGAACGCAACACAGGGCTCCGCCCATGTGCCTTGTCGAGGAAAGAACATCGTGCTTTGCGCTGACGGCACGTGCAACGCATTTGGTCAATCGTCGTCGAACGTCGCCAAGCTCATGGATACCGAAGGTGCGATCAGGAGTGGCAATTCGGTGCACCCGAGGATGACCGCATCGGCACCCCGCTCGACCAGATGCGCCAGCGAGAGTTTCAAGTCATCGCGACATTCGCCCTGTGTGAATCCGGCCTTGACCAACCCACCGGCTTCAGCCGGTGGTCGTTGAGTTCGTAGAGAAGGTCGACGCGGCGCGCTAGCCAGTGCCTGGAGGCAGTGCTGCTGCTGTGCGGCCTAACGTCAATACGGTTCAGTTAAGCCGCATGAACAAACACCGTTCGGGCTGAGCCTGTCGAAGCCAGCGCAGTGCACGGCGCACCCTTCGACAGGCTCAGGGCGAACGGGCTTAACTGAACCGTATTGGGCCTAACGTTCGAGGTGAGGTGGGGCCGACGGCAAGCAGCCAGGCCCGCGAGGTGCGAGGCATAGCCTGGACGCGACGCGACGGGCCGGTCTTGGCTGCGGGCCGCCTGCGTGCAAGCCATCGGTGCGCAGCCCCACCGGGCGCCCGATGGCGCCCCGGTGCACTTCGAGCGCCACCGCCCGGAGCAGACCACCCTCTACCGGCTGGTGCAGCAGCACGCCGCGACCTTCTTCGCCGAGGCCGACGGCAGCGCGCGGCGCCGGTACGCTGATCCAGCGCTTCGGGTCGGCCGTCAATCTCAACATCCTCCTTCACTGCCTGGTGCTGGACGGCGCGTGCCGACTTGGCACCGACCGCGCCTCGGTCTTCGTCGCCATCAACGGCATCGCGGCGGGGCTGAGAGGCACTGGTTGCGTGCAGCATTTGGCACCTGGCCGGGTTCCGCCCCACTGCGCCTTCCGTCAGCGCGCCGACAATCAATGGATGAGCTCGGCACCCCTCCCGCCTGCGCCGCCGGCTGCGCCCCGGCGTCTCGACCTGCACTTCAAGTGGCGCTCTGAATTCGGCCTGCTTCTGATCGTGCTGCTCAGCCTGGCGGCGGTGCAGTTCTCCGACTTGGTGTTGCGCAAGGTGCACGTCATCGTGCCCAGCGCGCAGTTCCATCCCCATTTGCTGTCGGACGGCAGCAATGGCGGGAAAACCGAAGTCAGGCGCGGGCCGAGCCCTGACCTGGAGGCGCTGTGCAGTCTGCGCGAGGGCAACGCCTACCCCTTCTGCGGCGTCGCCCTCGACTTCGACCCGCGCCGCGTCCACGGCCGGGACCTGAGCCAGGTGCGCCGGCTGCGGCTGTGGCTCGACTACCAGGGCCCCGCTAGCATGCTGCGGATGCAGCTGCGCAATGCCAGCGCCGCCTACGGCATACCGCAGACGGCCGAGCAGTCTCCCAAGTACAACCAGATCGAGATCAAAGCCGACTCCTTCCATGACGGCATGGTCGAGCTGGAGCTAGCCAACTTCGTCGTCGCCAACTGGTGGATGATGCATTTCCACATTCCGCCCCATCTGAGCCGCCCCGAGTTCGACAACATCGTCGCGCTCGAGGTCAGCACCGGCACCGAGGCGCCGCTGGGCGACTACCGCTTCGTGCTGCGCAAGGTCGAGTACGAGACGCAGTGGCTGTCCACCGAGCGTTGGTACCTGGCCATCATCAGCACCTGGCTGGCGCTGGCGCTGGGCTATCTGCTGCTGCGCCTGGTGCGCCTGCAGACGCACAGCCAGCAACTGGCGCAGATAGCCACGACCGACGCCCTGACCGGCGCCATCAACCGCAAGGGCCTGGAAGACGTGCTGCAGCAGGCTCTGACCGACTGGCGCACGCACCAGCACCCGCTGGGCCTGGTGCTGATCGACATCGACCACTTCAAGGCCGTCAACGACACCCACGGCCATCAGGCCGGTGACCAAGTGCTGGCCGGCCTGGCGCAGCTGGTGCGCCAGCACGTGCGCGGCCAGGACCTGCTCGGCCGCTGGGGCGGCGAGGAGTTCCTGCTCGTCTGCCGCGACACCCATCTGCCGCAGGCGCTGGCTATTGCCGAGAAGCTGCGCGCCCTGGTGGCCGGGCATCACTTTCCGGGCGACCTGCGCATCACGGCCAGTATCGGCGTGGCGGCGATGCACAGCGAGCGGCCGCTGGACCAGGTCTTCGCCGCCGCAGATGCAGCCCTCTACCGCGCCAAGGCGGAGGGCCGCAACCGTGTGGTGTCAGAGAAAATCGACTAGCTAGGTTCAAGCGCCGCGCGCCAGCGCCACGCATCGTTTGGCCAGGATGTCGGTCGGGCCGAGCACCACGATGCTGCGCCCCGCCACGCTCATTGATACCGAAGGTGCGATCAGGAGTGGCAATTCGGTGCACCCGAGGATGACCGCGTCGGCACCCCGCTCGACCAGATGCGCCAGCGAGAGTTTCAAGTCATCGCGACATTCACCCTGTGTGAATCCGGCCTTGACGCCACGCTCGCCATAGATGAATGGCACTTACTTTGGCGCCCCACCCCGGTGAGGAACCGCGGGATCCTGTAATTGCCAAAGTCCTCTCGCACCTGCCGTGAGGCACGGCTGGAATGGCAACGTCTCGAAACGTGAATGCGGCGGCCTGTCGCCGCGCTCGATCCCGGGGCTGATGTGACGCAGATGCAGATCGCGTTCGTGTCGTTACCGGCGGTCACAGTTTGGTCATGACTCGGGTCGATGCTGCAATGACACTGCACCGCCATGAACGCAGCGTGAGCGGTGCGTGCTTCGCGGCGGCGCTGGGCCGACTGCACGAACACACGGCGCTCCAAAGCGCTCCCCCTGAGCCCCATTTCAATCCACCTTCTACCCACCACAGAAAGAAGACCCATGGAAAAGCACACCCTCCAAGACCTCGACAGTGCCGACATGCTGCTGCGGCGTCGGCTGCTGCTCGGCCTTGGCGCTGTGCCCATCGCTTTGCTGCCGGGTTGCGGCGGCTCCGACGGTGGGGGCTCGAGCGTTGACGCGAATGCCACCGACTCCAGCGGCACCGAGTCCGCGACGGCCACCTCGACAGCCACCGCGACCGCGCGCACCTTCATCCACCCCGGTCTGCTGCACACCGAAGCCGATTTCACCCGCATGCGCGACAAGATCGCCAAGGGCGAGCAGCCGTGGGTCGGCGCCTGGGATGCGCTCACGAAGAGCGGCCGTGCCCAGCTCGGCCGGGAGCCCACCCCGCTGGAAACGGTGATCCGCGGCGGCACCGGCGAGAACTTCCGCGCGATGGTCGAGGACGTTCAGCGCGCCTACGAGTTCGCGCTGCGCTGGAAGGTCTCGGGCGACACCGCCTACGCGGACGCGGCCGTCACCTACCTCAACGCCTGGTCGTCGACGATGAAGTCGTTGACCGGCAACAATGACCAGATCCTCGCTGCCGGCCTCTACGGCTACCAGTGGGCCAACGCCGGCGAGATCATGCGCACCTACGCGGGCTGGGCCGCCGCCGACAGGGCGCGCCTGCAAAAGATGCTGCTCGATCATTTCTATCCGTGGATCAGCGGCTTCCTGGTCAACCACGCCGGTTCGAAGATCACCAACTTCTGGGCCAACTGGGACCTGCAGGCGATCTGCGGCATTCTCGCCATCGGCGTCTTCTGCGACCGCAGCGACATCTACGACGAGGCGGTGGCCTACTACAAGACCGGCCGCGGCAACGGCTCCTTGCCACACATGGTGCACTACGTGCACCCCGGCCAACTCGGGCAATGGCAAGAGAGCCCGCGCGACCCGGGGCACACGACGCTGGGTATCGGCTTGGCCGGGCTGACGTGCGAGATGGCCTGGAACCAGGGCGACGACCTCTACGGCCTGTGGAACAACCGCTTCCTGGCCGGCGCCGAGTACGTGGCCAAGTCCAACCTGAACGATGCGCAGGGCCAGCCCTACACGCTGCCATTCACGCCCTACACGACCAACAAGGGCACCTTCACGGCCGTGGCAGGAGGCATCAACTTCCGGCCGTGCTGGGAGGTTGTCTACAACCACTACGTCAACCGCAAGGGGCTGGACGCGCCTTACGTCACCGCCAAGGCCGCATCGCAGCGTCCCGAGAAGCTAGTAGTTAGTTCCAGCAAAACAATTACACATCAAGCCAGCCCAAGGTCGAACTTGTTCCATCGGAACACGACGGGTGAGGCATTGATCTCGGCGATCCCCTTGAGGATGCGCTCCTTGAGTTC
>Ga0307515_10008538_pt1 | contig 19946 bp, 26 predicted proteins | sample 17_EM_MG_FD_194513 | JGI IMG/M metagenome (GOLD analysis project Ga0307515, IMG submission 194513) | Populus trichocarpa ectomycorrhiza microbial communities from riparian zone in the Pacific Northwest, United States - 17_EM | ecosystem: Host-associated > Plants > Roots > Unclassified | place... | reverse complement strand
TGTTCCGCCACCCTTCCCCTGCCACGATCTCGCGACTGACGTGAACTTTTCAAAGTCCTAACCTACATCGATCTGAGCGCGACCAGGGTTGGGATCTCTCCCGACTTCTCTTTCTACTTGACTTCCATCGCGAACGCCGGGTCAGGCTTAGGACGTTTTTCATCCGGAATCCTCGCTGACAGGCTTGGGGCGTTAACTGTAGCCGCCCCACTGACCCTCCTATGTGCAATCATGACGTATATTTGGCCATTTGCCACGACGAAAGAATCCCTCATTGTCATTGCGATCATCTATGGATTCTGTTCTGGTGCATATGGGTCATTACTTCCGTTACCTATTGTGATGATGGGTGATATGCACGACGCTGGGAGGAGGACAGGAACTGGTATGACGGTCATTGCACTTGGAGCAGTCGCTGGACCCCCAATTTCTGGTGCTATCGCTCAGGCCACGGGCGGTTTCAAGGCTGTCAGTTACTATGCAGGTACCGTCCCAGGATCTCCCCCAGTCTTTACGCCTTACTAATGTGCTCTCTCCCACTTTTTCTTCCCCAGGATCATGCATCCTTGGAGCTGTTGTACTCCTATACCTCACGAAATACCTGATGATCGGCAGCTTGCGCGGAAAATTCTAACGTCATGGATTTCTTTCGCGTCCCCGGCGTATTGCAACACCGATATTTTCCGAAACTCACCGCCAATTTGGTAACAACAATCTGCCCTCCTTCGCGCAAGTTGACACCCCGCACAAAACGATCCATATTCCTGATGCTGTGTCATCCAAGACACATCCGACGACGACACGTTCTTAATCACGAAACTATCTACAATCCCACTCCTCAATTTTACACATAGAACATACCTTCACACGTACGACCCATCATCAAAACCTTTATGCAGAATGACGCACATTGACAATCCACCCTGTGTTGCAATAAAATATAATGTTGTCATCTTGCTTTCTCGCTTTCTAGTTCGCAGTCGTGTAATAAAGTGCGAGCAAGCACGATATGCTACAGAGTAGGCGAAGATGTGCTTCAAAATATATCACAGCCCGCTGGGTGTACGATAGACGACGTGATCTGTTCTGCGGGCACCCCGTGACAATTGGCCGAGCGTTGCGTCCCGTTGCCATCAACATGGGCGCGTTGAACATCCTTCATAACCCCAGGATCACTGCACCGTAACCTGACACCTCACTCCCCTCTCAGTAATTTCCTCACAAATCAAGCGACCATGCTCCTAGGCCTTCGAAAGTCCTCACGATCGTCCCGTCCCTCATACCAGGTAGTCTCGGACAATCCGATCTTGTACCACATGATGTCGCTAGATCCGAGTTGCCCGAAGTTTTTCTCGCTGCTAGCCGAATTCCTACAATCCGGAAAAGAGCTGAAGAATCTGAAGAAAGCCGAAGACGAGAGGGTTCTCAAACTGGCTGATTTCCTATACGAGGTGAGCACCGTGGGTCAATTTTAGCATCCTTCTCACGTCCGCAGATCTTAGAAGGGCAGATTCCGGATACCTTGCGGAATAACCTGAGACACAAGGTTCAACGTTTGTGCACGTACTGGCGGGTGCTACCTACGAAGCTATTGATCCGAGGCAAGGTCGAGTGTTCTGGGGATATCGCGGCCCGGGGTGGTTTCAGCGAAGTTCGGAAGGGCGTGTACAGGGGTGAAGAAATCGCGATCAAATGCATCACGTTTAACCAGCATGTCACGTCCGAAAAAATCATGAGAGCAAGTGGCGCAAATTGTAGAGTTCAGGCTGTTGACCCTCGGCTATAGGTCCTTTGTAAAGAGGTCATCATCTGGGCAACCCTGAGTCACCCTAACGTCGTCCCATTTATTGGTGTTACCGCCACCCCGCGCTTTCCATCCCTGATTACCCAATGGATGGCATTCGGAAACGTTCGTTCCTTCGCGAGGCAGCGACCCGACCTCGGCACAAAATTAGTGAGAACTCGTTTGTAGAACCCATCACCCATGTGGCTCACCCAAGATGAAATCGCTAGATCCTGGATGTAGCCACTGGTCTTGAGTTCATCCATAAGAATGGCGTTGTCCATGGGGATCTGAAAGGGGTACGAAAATCCACTCCTCTTCGTCGCGCTCTCGCTGAGTTAGGATATGCATCAGGAAAACATCTTGGTCGATTCAAATTTCACTGCCCGACTTGCGGATTTCGGTCTCGCGAGCGTCACGGCTGTTGGTGTGAAGATCCCGGGATTCTCTTTCTCTGTCAATCGTGGCGAGGGAACGTACGCTTGGATGGCCCCGGAACTTTTGGGGACGACCGCGGAAATCGTTCCTAAGTCTAAGCCGGCTGATGTCTATGCGACGGGGATGGTCATTTACGAGGTAATCCCATCGTGGACTCCTTTTCCATATATTCTCATCCGTCATCTGTAGGTGATATCTCAAGGCGTCCCTTACCCAGGACTTAGAGATCCCCAGGTAATCAGGAAAGCACTCGCTGGCGAACGACCAAAACGGCCATCGACAGATATCACAACGGACGAGATTTGGAACATCACCGTTCATTGTTGGGACACGAACCCCGTAAATCGACCTTCTGCGAAAGGATTACGGAGGTACCTTAAGGTTTTGACGACCGACGACGGCCCACTGCCACCCCTATCGCCTCACGATGACCCCGCGAAGTTGACGTTGGCTCCAGAATTGTTCGATGGTAGTTTCGTATCGACTCCCTCGTCGTCGCCCAAAACACCGTCACCTCCCCAATCGGCTATCGTTCAACGATCTGACCCGTTTGATCTCGCCGTCCCCCCTCTCCCACCACAATATCAGTTGATTCCTTTCCCCGTAAATACCACCCGAGCGGAACAATTCCTCGTTCACGATACCATCCCCTTCGTATTCCGCGGCAAACGCGGGATTCCCCTTGCAGATGCATTAGAGAAGCGATGCGACGATCTGGGCGGAAGGGATTCTCCAACAGCTACCTCCAATAGTTTCACGCTCAGGCTCAGGGTGCGTGGAGCCTCCTGCCTCTTGAATAATTATCTGACTTCATTTGACAGTTCCCGGGATACGAGCCTCGTAATATCAAGGTAAAACAAAGGAATCCCTCCGGTTAGTAGCAGTGGCTAAAATCGAACCATTTCAAGATCGAAACGATCTACGCATTGAAGCAAGGTCGACCGCTGACGAAAGAAGGACTCGCTCATCGTGTTGCCAAACAAATACAGAAATTCATAGAGGTGAGGTCAACGGTGGTCTCCGCTCGCATATTCCGCTGACTGGCTGAGAATAGGATCCTGGTAGATTCAACACGGACTGTGATGGTCGATGGCGGGTTGGCCAAGGTGCCATGATGCTGAGGAACATGTTGCTTGTACAGATTTACCGCATCTCGAAGGGCTCGTGGCAACCGGAACTCTGGTTAGTGGATCCCTGAAGTGAGCTTTGGAAGCCATGGGTCTCACCTGGTGTGGGTCGGCCAAGGCGAGGGGGGAGGGAGGTGATAGTAGAACCTGTTCGGAACGCAGCGCATACAACGATCTACGTACCAGCTACCTAGCACACCCAGTAGCACCTCTCTATGAGATTGGGTACGCACTACAGTAGGCTCAGATAAGCTTGTAGGGTCAACGCCCGTGGCGGCCCGCGACCACCCCCTATGATTCGCCCTTGGTAAGCGCGACGACGCATCTCTTTGATCACCGGTCACCGGTCACCCCCCAATCAGAAACGCCATGGCCCCAAAACTTGATCCTGAATACAGCATAATGCTCAGCACACCGGCATCGTCAGTAAATCCACACTCGCCGCACTCGCCCAAATTTACAGATCTGGTTGAATAGCCTCAATCGACCACACAAAGAAGCTATCGAATCTCTTGAAAAACAGATCGATTTCTACATCGGAGAGGCTAACCGGCTGAGATACACACGGAACTCACACGTCGCTGTCTCCCGTCTACCAGCGGAGCTCTTGTCGGAGATGTTTCTTCGTGTCGTCGAGTCCAATCTCCGAGGTGGCGACACGTATTTCGCTCCCGGAACGTTTAACTTCCTCCTAGTCTGTAGGCGTTGGAACGAAGTGGCCGTCGGTTTCCCTCTGCTTTGGGGTTTGTGGATCGCAGGTGCCGTCAAAGCGTGGCCCTTGTTCAACTCTCGTTCGAAAGGCGGCCCCGTCTCCTTGATGTGGCAATATCGACTCCCCAACTCCGCACAAGATATCTTGACGGACCCTACAATTTCGAGGAGGATTCACCAACTCGATTTCAGTGGTGATAGCAACCAATTGGACTGCATCTTGAGCGCCTTCGATTTGAGCCATCCCTCAAATGTTTCGTCTATTCGGTTGCAAATAGACATGTATGATGAGGAACCACAAGAACGCCTTACTCGTTTCCTTTCTTCCCCTTTCCCAAAACTCTCGAAACTTAACATCGGGAACTTCCTGCCTAACTTCTCTTCCCCCGTTTTCACAACCTCCAAGCTCACTTCATTGAAACTCTTCCTTCCCTACGAAGAGAAGGGCCGCTATACTCTGGATCAGTTCTCGCAGATCCTCCAACGACATCCGACCCTTCAAAAGCTGGACTTGAACCATGGAGCAATACCTCTGCCCAGGACATCGGGAACCCTGGCTCCCTTCGTCCTCTCACGATTGGTTGACCTCCGACTGCATGGCACAGAAGGAGCCATCTTTAGGTTCATAGACCTCATCGGCATGTCCTCCCCTCTCCACAACGTTGTCATACACTTTGGCCGCATCCCGGATTCAACTGCCCCAGTCCTTGCTAGCATCATGGAGAAGATACTCGTGGCGTATTACAATTGTCAGGGATTGGACCACCCCCGAAGAATCGACAGCCTTACCGTTTCATTACGCTCGAAGGAACGCCTAGTCTTCGATGCCCGGTCCCACTCCACTCCCATGTCCAATCTCAAGCTTCGATTCCCATGGGGCGGCGGCCTCGTGTGGCACAGGGCGGTGGAGGGGGCCTTTGCTTTCTTCCCCTCCAAGGATATACGGGAGTTCACTATTGAAGAGTTGCCCCTTACCGGCACGATGCTTCAGAAGATGAAGGATCTTTCACACCTGCATTTATGCGGCCATGATAACCAAAATATCTGGCATGCGCTAGGTACACTGTCTTTAGGCAACCAAGGTGCGTCCAACCAAATCTACCGCGAGGCATGGAATCACATGCACATTACATATAGCTGAGCCGAATTGGCACTCCGCCCTCAAACTGGAATCGTTGACCCTCTCTCATATCGAATTCTTCTACTCCCGGTGGCGAAGGCTGTTAGATGTCCTGGAGGAAAGGTATGACCGCAACCTCGGCTTGAAAAATCTGGTCGTTCGGTCGTGCCGCGTGCATGAGGAAGTGATTGGGTCGCAGTTCAGGAAATTAGTGGAGAATGTTGAGTGGGACGATGTGAGGGAGGTGGACTCAGAGTTGGGCCTATATGAAGAGGTACTCTCAGGCCCATGCTCAGAGGAGAGCGACGGTCCTGACGATGATGCCGATGCATGCGAGACGTATCACAAGTATCCGTTATCTGACTGAATATGCCGTACGAATTTGAATATGAGAGATAATTTCCAAGTCAAGAATGATCCCTTTGGTGAAGGCTGAACTGGTTGGGAGTCTCGCCGAGCGATGGCAAAGACATCCCGTACCTGTCTAGCCTATGAGGCAGGGCGTGTACAACGGGTGATGAACATTCGCAGTGAAGACAATCACGCGAGCCCGTTCCTTGCCATGTGCCTCGCTCAGAATCCAAGGGTATGGGTGGATTCAGGCTGTTCACGTTTTTGGGGTTCGGAGTTCGGCCTCCAGCGTAGAGGGAGGGAGAAGCATGCGCTCATCATCGAAACTCGACCCATCCCGCTCTGGGCTTGGCAGGACGGTATTCACCTACATCCGTTGCGAACCCATTGTGTCCCCTAAGTTGGTGGATGGTGGCCCGACGCAGGCGAAGCTACGTGCGTTATCACAATACCCTTTGGCTTCTTAGATACACACTCTATGTCGGGGGATTCCTGCTGCCAGGCTCGCGTCAAAATGGTTCACTCTCTGTGGAAAGGCAAGACCTACCTGCGCGACTCAAGGACCATTTTTGCCGCTTCGACGATTACACCCCATTCCGTTTGATGGAGCCTTTGCTCAAAGTCTTCCAGTGTATCCTCCTTCCTGATCTCAACCGTCCTCACTAACACAGGCTCTCCGCGATCAACTTCCCTGATGACCTTGTGGACCATTACGCCAGACTGCTCGATTTCGCCCCGCCCAAAGGCGTCGAAGGCTCGCTGGATAGAGTTCACCCCATCAAACGCGCCGGGGAGAGCGGGGTGAAGATTGATGACCGGAACGTTCTCCCTCTCAACCTCTTTCAAAAACTCATCGCCCAGAACGTGCATCCAGCCCGCCAGGACGACGAGATCCGGAGACGCGGCCAACACGGTCTTGGAAAGCTCGTAATCGTAATGGTCTCGCGTCTTGCCTGGGTTGGCTTTGAGATAGGGTTGCAGGGCCAACGCCTGGGTCGGTATTTGCGGGTCCGCATTTTGAGCTCGTGTGAGGCCGTACGCCGCCTTGCGGTTCGAGAGAACGAGGACTATCTTCGCGTTCGGGAGTGATGGGGTGCCCTGGGCATCAATCAGAGCTTGGAGATTTGTTCCTAGCGTCTATGCGGATCAGAGTGGTGGTGAATCTGCGCGGTTGACAGACATACCCGAGCCGGATATGAGCACTACGATCCTGTGTCCTTCCGGTCCTTCCGATGTCATCTTTGTGGATGAGTGTCGCGGGAAGGTTTGGTGCCGAGATTCATCCGCTCGCTTGAACGGCCATTAGCCCCTGCTGTGGTCCCAACAAGTCCAAGCCTCTCCGCTTCACGCTGGTCTTGTGCTTTCGTGTTTCCCGTAAGCGTTTAGAGGATGCTTTATTGTCCGAGCTCCCCTCTTCTCCCTTGCAGGCGACCCCAGTCGCTGACGTCTTCGAATGCGGACGATGATGCGTCCTCAACACTCAACACGCGAAGCGTCTGCCAATAGGGGAGGTCTCTGAATCGACCTCGTCAACCGATCTCTGACTTGTTGACGTCGGTGGTTGACTCTCGAACCCGAGAAGCGAGCCCATACCCCTCAGCCTGATCCCTATAAAAGAGCCCCGACGTCCCCCCCTTTCCGCATCTCCTCTTCACCACAGACTATCAACACACCCATCCTACATGGCCCCCTCCACCGCCAACATCGCTCGTTTTATCTTATTTATTGGCACGGCTGTCGCATCCGTCCGCGCAGCGGTTTGCGAGAACCCTAGCGTACGTAGGGAGTGGAGAGCGCTTTCCGTCCAGGAGAGAGCCGAGTGGATCAACGCCGTCAACGTTCGTCTTCGCCTTTCCGTCATGCCACGCTCTGAGTTCAAACATCACCTTTAGTGCCTGTCGAAGCAACCCCACGACTCCAATCTTGTCGCAACTCAGCCGGCAAATGTGTCGCTGATTCCACCTATCGACAAGAATTCGTCGTATTACGATGGTTTGTCTACGGAGATTCCCAACCCTCACCGCACTGACAACGTTTAACCTTTACAGACTTGGTTTATCTACACATGGACCTCAACCCTGTCGTAGGTTTCTGTTGATTAACGTTGATATGAGTCTAATCACCGTTATATCAGATTCACTTCACCGGGCTCTTCCTGCCATGGCACCGTTATTTCGTCAAGCATTTTGAAAACTCGTTGAAGGACAAGTGCAACTACACCGGGGCGACCCCATTCTGGGACTGGACTCTCGGTATGTCCTCACCGACTTTTCTCGGGCTTTTCGTGATTTCAAACATCACGTGCCAGATTCCTCCGACACCGAGCACTCTACAATGTTCGACAACGACGGAGTGAGCGGGCTGGGTGGCTGGGGAGATCCCAACGACGATGTTCAGATCACCACGGGAGGCTTCAAGGATGCTGTCAGGGTGTACCCAAGCCCTCATCGTATCCGAAGGAGGTTCACTCCCCAGCCCCTGGGAAGTATACCCAACCCGTTCCCCAACGATCCTCTGGCTCCTCCTGTCGACCCAACGGTGTTTATCAACGGAAGTTTTACTCGAGCCAACTACGACTTCTTGGTGAATGGATTCCGCGGCGACTTTAAAGGTTTCCACGCCTACTTCGAAGGTCCACGGGTATGTGATCATTTGGTCCCTGTATCCCATTTCTTTCGACATCCTGACTGGCAATGTAGGGTACACACGGCGGTCCCCATCTTATCATGGGAGGCGATATGACCGGTAATTGCCCCGGAGGTACTGAAGTGCCTGATTGTTACGCGGGGCCCAAGTGGACTCCAAACGACCCAATGTTCTACCTTCATCACACCGTAAGCCTCACTCCACCTCCATCCAGCTTGATACTGGTGGTTAACTCGCACTTGCCTTAGATGGTCGACAGGCTCTGGGCACAATGGCAGCTCGCGGCGCCACAGAACGCTTACTCGTTTACAGGAGGATCAGTCCGGGCTCGCGAGACGTACGCGACCTACCAAACCTTCCCTAACGGTGGACCTCCCTTCCTCCATGTAGGTAAAGCCTGTCCCAATACTTCTCATTACTAACCACCCGTCATACAGCTCGGGTCCGTGATGCCTGGCGATGGACTGTGGGAGAATGTGACCATCTTCGACGTAATGGACACAAGGAACGAAATTCTTTGCTATACCTATGAGTGATTTTGCCTGCACCTTCAGCATCACCGTCCGTTCTTTCTCTGCACTTGTTCCAACCGGACATTACTCTTCCGCTGCCACTTCCCCCTCGGACTACACCCCCATACCTGTACTCGATTATCCCTAATTTGCGCACCCTGTTACATATACACTACAGCACTACATATAATACGGTTCACTCGGTGTTAAAAGTGGGTCATCCTGCTCGTGCACATGGTCAGATCGGCTTTCTACGTGGGGTGTCCCCTGCGCAATGAGCCTTGCCACCCTAGGGCCGCGACCTCACCCAGCTACCCGGCATACATTGCCGAGTGACTCGGCGGACAACAGTACATACCCCGCTTGCGAAGTTTCTCCATCCCTGCTTCCCGGTTGAACATACACCCACATTTGTTTGGCATTGTTTCCCGGCGATCAAGATTTTGGATGGTTACCGGGCGAACATCCGTGAGCTTGTAACCATGTACGGCGCGGATAAACATGAATATCCGGGGAGTGTTGGGGAGACGCAGATATCTCTGTCACGGTGCAGACAGCGCAAATCTCGGCAACCGGCATTCTTCTAAGATGTTCAGGGATGCGCCATACCTAGTCTCACCAGCCGACTGCATTCGGCGCTTCTTTACACAGTGGTGGTCACGATGAGTTGCAGTCGTGGGAAATGATTTGATATTTCCGTCGGGCCGCACCAATGGACAAGAGACCAAGTCACTTCCCATTTCCCTCCAGCCGTCCCCCTTTTGGGATCAAGCAAAATTCACTAATACTCAGTCCTGACTCAGCGAGCAGCCTCTGTAATCACGAGGATGGGTTAAAATAGATGCATAGACTGCCATGGATGGTATTTGTCAACCCCACACCAACGGGTTCCTCTTCGTTCCCGTTTTCATTGTGCCACATCTTCCGCGCCTCCGCCTCGGAATCGTTATGCAGCTCGTCGAGGATCCTGCACTTTCTGGACAGCCTATCTTGCCACCTGCGGCTTCACTCAGTACACCCGCCAACCTCCGGGATGCCGTTTTATTCGGTGGATTCGCTGGCTACGCTGAATTCAACGAGGACCTTGGTCCCCCGTTGGTTCCGCCTCCCCACAAGACGCATTATGCTATTCCCTTTGATATCAATGATGACACGGACCGAGGAAAATATCACCCAAAAACCGTGAGCCAACTGCTATTTCCCCTGCTTGGTTGTGCTAATGATTTGGGATAGGTCTTTGAGATGCGGATGTGCGCGATATCACACGCGATTAGGGAAAAGCCACGTTGGTGGGAGAAGATAAATAACCCCAAGATTATGGCTCGATGGAGGAAGGAAACGCTTGAGCAGCAGGAACATTTGTCGCGCCACAGACAGCTTACAGAGGTGATGGTAAGGTTACCGTGATAGTCAACGGTGACCACCGCTAAACGATTATACAACAGATTGATCATGTGCTGGACGAATTGCACGGCTACGCTGCGTTGCGAGATGAAGAGACTGGAATCGAGGTGCGAACCTGTCGTATGCCGTGGCACACGACTTCTTAACCTTGAGGCCCAGGCTGGATCGTTTGAACAGATATGGAAATCGGATTGTCTAATCCCCGAAAACCTTCGGGGGCGCCTCAAAGCCGCTGTCGCTCCTCTTGAAAACGTTCCAGACTGCAAGAAGGACTGGCACCCGGGCTCGAACGGACAAGTGCTGGACCTCGTTCATCCTTCGTTATACCCAATCGTGTACCAACGAACGCTGATTCGACGTAAGGATGTTAATGAGTCGATGGCCATGGAAGCACCCTCTGCGAAAGACATCTCCCCTTTGACTTTTGCCTTATATTCAAACGGTATTGAAAAGTTCATCTCGGAACGGTTCCAGTGGTTGCCCTCGGACTTCACAGTATCGGACACGGGAAAAGTCTCTTTATTCTCGCCTTACATCAACAACATTCACCCCGCTCGTCACGCAGACCTCTACGCTGTCATCCTGGAGATTCTAGAACGCGCACTTCCGATGTTCGAACGGGTGTTATCTGATTTGCGTCGACCGCTCCTCCCGATGCGTATCGAGACTACGAAGGTTGGGCATTGGCCTTCGCCCAAGTTCGATAGTGCGCCATGTCTGTGGGATGACTTCCCTCCGTGGCCGGAAGAAAAGGACAGTAACTCTCTGGGAGACTGGTTTTGGGCGCAGAATCCCCATATCCCCCAAGGAAGGCCATACAACGGAGAACTGGAGGAGGTTCAGAAGACGGTGTCGTTGAACGGAGAAACCGTCCAGTGTATCGTGAAGCTGGCGAATATCGTGCTGACGTCCGATAACCCGGAGTATCCGGGAGGTAAATGGCATGTAGAAGGTTAGTTCCTTGGAGGCCCCTAGACCTGGTTCGGGTTTTTGTGTTGAACGCTGAGCGGGTATCAGGGATGCTCAACGAGCGAATCGTTGCGAGTTTCATTTACGTGAGTCCCAAACGGCAGTCAGCCCCAGATCGCGCGTCCTTTTCACTCACTTATCGGTTGCCCCTAGTATTACGATTCGGAAAACATCACGGAATCCAAACTGGCGTTTAGGAGGGCAACGTCAGAGCCTTGGGCCCATTGGCAAGAGGACACCCTATGTATGCGGACACTATACAGTATGGACAGGTATGACCAGTCCAATCCCAATACCTGAAGCACACTCGAGCGAATTCCTTCAGGGGTATACCATGCGTGCAAGAGATCGGGGACGTAATCACTAAGACCGATCGCTGCGCAGCATTCCCCAACCTTTACCAGCATCAAGTCCAACCGTTCCAACTCGCCGATCTACAAAAACCCGGCCACCGCAAGATCCTAGTGTTTTTCCTCGTTGACCCAACGTACCGGATTCCCTCCACCACGGACGTCGCTCCTCAGCAGAAGGACTGGCTGATCGATCTTACACACCGGAACAACCTTGACACTCACTTCGCCAAGCTTCCTGTGGAGTTGCTCGATCTAATCGTGAACGAGTATGGAGATGCGATGACGAGAGAGGAGGCTGAAGCGTACAGGGAGGAATTGATGAGCGAGAGGAGTGTCGCTGTGCAGCAATCCAACTCGTCCTATTTTGAAGTGGTGAGTCCCCCTCATTTTCTCTCTCGTTGCGCGATATGGACTGAGTTCGCCTGGGTGTATGGCAGGGATTCAATATGTGGTGTGTGGTCCCTATGCCTCCACTTTGCTGAGGTCATCACTGACCACCGTTTCTAGCGAACATTGAACGACTCGGTCAAATGAAATACGCTCTGGAACAGTATCTCAGGTTATTATTGCGTAATTTATCGAACAGCAGTGTTCACCAGTAGTGCCAGAGAACGGTCCAACTAGACAAAGTGGTTTGTTATTTCTCAGGCGTGTTAGGCGTCTCAGACCCAAGCTTCTCTCTCCCCTATTCCCCATCTTGACATGGTAACAACGAGATATCTGCCCGTCTTCTTCAAGTGAGGGAAACGATACTCCCGGTTCCAGACATCCAGGTTCTACAACTTCATCCCCAACTTCCGCTTCGGCATCCCGGTGCACCAAACCCCGCTAACGGACTTCGGAACCCACCACGTCATCTTTCAGTAAAAAGCCACTCGGAGTTGGTTGCCGTGGGTTGACGACATGGACGACCTCACGCGGCCTCATATTTTGTGGATGTGAGGGAATTATTGGATAATCTAGATTTTCTGTGTTTAGTATCGCCACAACTTACCTCATTCGGAATCGAGCGAACCAATGGACGTCGACAAGCGTCACAAATTCTCAGATTACCCCACTTTTGCAGAAAGGGCCGAGGGTGACTGAGGTCCGATGGTGTTTGGCGAGGAAAGGAATGTTGAATGTGACACTTACCGATCAATGTAACCTGTCTGTAGGGCCAACCGATGCAAGCCAAGTCCCAGATGAAGCGCGTCGAATCTGGGTAAGGGTAATTGAGTTCCGGTGAGATATATTGAGTTTAGTTGAGACGGAAAGCGTCGAAAAGTAACTGCGTCACCAAGGGTGGCCCAACGGGGGCAGAAGGGCCCAGAAAACGACGAGAAGCAGCAAGAAATCCCAACGAGGGGAATGAGGACGACAGGTACAGAAAATGTATAATCACTCTGCAGGGATGGCCTCGGACACGTAGGTGGCAGGACGGTTGGGTTCTCATGTGCACTGCTTGCACGGCTTCTTCGCTGGACGCTGGAAATCATGCCAGCGTGTTTTCAAAACTTGATAGGTGTCGAAACATTCATAGCAGTCTCAGCATGTTCGATCTCGTTCGTAATTCGTTTGATATTCCCGACCGTTTATCCTCCCGTGTGGAGGACCTTATTTTTACACGGCCACCGCAGTGGGTATGTCCAGAGCTGTGCCATCTCTTTCAGAAATGAATCAGGCTGAGCGGCTTGAGGAAGAGGAGAGCGATAGTGGCAAGGAAGGCGCATCCGACCAAGGCATCCGAAATTGGCTCAAGATCGAGGAGATCGAATGCATGCTCAAACCAAAAGGCGAGAACTTGAGGTAAAAGGTAGGTACTGTGGTTGGTTGCGGCCGATATTCGCATGAAACGAAAGGGGGAAGGGATCGCCCGGTAATCCGCGAGCGCGTCTCCAATGAAGAGGAACCAGGGCGTGATTGAACCCCTGATGTTTGAGAAGGCAAGGCAATGATCAAAAGTGAATCGATACCACCACTTGTGCATGACCAACAAATGGTACCAGGGAACTGACCCAAGAACACAGGGCAACACAGCACTTATTTCCTTCCCCTGCGCCTTCTGGTTCCCTCCCTACTGGAAACCTTTCCACCATAAGGCTCGGCAGCTAAAGCTCTAACTCTAGGGGGTATATATACATATAATATGTATACATCATATACCTCGGGCTCCTGGAAGTATGGGAGGATGTAGTAGCCAGCGCATCCGAGAATGCCGAGAATGATGAGGTACGTTGCCCACCTGAAGGGGGAAAAGGTATCCGGTCACTAACCAAGTAGAAGTAGAGATGGAACACACAATGGCTGGTCTGTTGAGGGGGAGTACTCGGGTTCAACAAATTGCCAGTCCGTGGGGTGGTTCTTGGGTTTGACGGGTGGCCAGTCCGTGGGGGAGTGTTTGGGCTCGACAACAGTTACAATAGAATCATGTGCGGAGACGCGGTATCGTGTTTCCTGTGGTTCTTATTAGTGATAATCGCAGGAGCATAACGAGGGGGGCATACGTCAACAACATCCAACCAAACCTTCAGCCTGGCATCTCCGAGCTGAAAGAAGGGAATGAACAATATCCTTCAACCATTCGGATACCTTGAGTTACCCTGAGCCTGAGGGGCAATCAGTGTTTGGATTTCAAAATGAACAAAATCGGACACACCGGCTGTAGAAGGGGTACTGAACGGAGAGTTTGTCGCCCTCTGGTAACTTGAGATTGAACTCGGTAGCGGGTATCTGCCGGAGCATCCTAAGTCAGAGGGCCACCATGCAAGAGAAAGCGACGACAAACGCTTTTGAGTAAACTGTGAGTCCACGAGTTGTGGAATGAGCTTGCGATGGAGAGCAAAGTCACGTTCTGTTTTGTGTTATTCTCGATGAAGAGGTCAATGACATTGTGTTCGCCATTGACCACGCCTATGGATGTCGATTGATCAATCTCCCGGGTAGGTGAGCGACAGCAACACGTACGACCAAAGGGATTGTCAGAAGGGAAAGAGCTTGTGACTTTGACCACCGTCTCATCGGCGACTATATGGGGTTGAGAACACGAGGTGTCATCGTGTCGCGTTCATCCAACTCGCAGCGGGGAACTCACAGGTGGAAGAGAAGATAGTGGCAAGGAAGGAAAACCCACTGACGAAGGAAGCCAAACGCATCGCGGTCTGCACGTGTTGTATCTGACTGGGGTGGGGGAGAAGTGATGAGTGGCGCCACGCCGATGATTTATGGGGGCGGACTCGCGCGTCTGTTTACGTTGTCCCGAGCGGCAGGAGGTCATACTCAATCAACCGGGCGGGCCAAACCAGCTCGACTCCGCCGATAACGCTTCCTTCACACCACTCCCAGCGATCGGACCCGTGCTGCGATGTTTGATGTCAGTATTGTGTAGTGTATGCACCGAGCAGGAGTGTACCAGCAGCGCCAGAAAACGACGCCAATGAAAAAAGGAGTGTGCTATCCCTCAGCCGTCTCAGGCCCAAGTTCCTCTCTCCTCCTATTCCCCATCTCAACCACAGCGATATCTTTATCCATCTTCTGCTTCATGTGGGGTAAACCGTGTTCCCGCTTCCAGGCATCCGGGTTCTTCAACTTTATCCCCAACTTCCGCTTCAACATCCCGATATACCCAACCTCGCTGACGGACTTGGACACCCACCATGTCATCTTTTCCTTCTCCGTCATCCTGTAGCGCATCAACGACGGAGGTCTACTTCTGCGTCGTTGTAACCACTTGTGCGTCATTTCGCCCCGACGTTCTCGTATTTTCTCGTTTGTGAGGTTCCGGTGTTTCTCGCGACGCGCGCCTTCGACGATTTTAATCAGTTCGTCGGTGTACGGGGCGTGTAGACGAGCTTCGTCTCGTTGGAAGCATTCGTTGAGTTTCCTAACCTCCACATCGAGATTCTTGCCTAGGGAGAGAAGGAACTCAGTCCCATCCTAACCGCAGCTACGACTACGCTGTCAGGGGGAGGGGAGGAGTGCACTCACACCAATCTATATGCTGGAAAACGCTCTGAAAATCCTGTCCAAATCGCGCAGCCTCCCCCTTGAGCAATTTCTCGAACTCAGCCTCCGCTCCCATATGCCTCGTCAAACTCGCCAAAGTCCAATTCTGGACCCGTCGACGCTCACGTGCCCGAAGCCGCTTGTGAATCATTCCACTGACGTGGAGAGGTTGGACTTTCATCCGTGGAAGAGGTTTGTTGTAGTAAGTCGCCCGTTGGAATGTGCCCGTCAAAATCGCTCGGTGTCGCATCATGTTTTCTTCCATCTGGACGGAAAGGTTGAGTGGTTAGGTACATATATGCGCAAGGAGGTATCAAGGGGATTGGAAATTGAAGTGAAGGCGGATACTCACGAGTTGATTCCTGATGAGTTGATTCCATTTCTCATTCTCTCGTTTGGCGGCGATTATACATCCATAACGTTCAAGTATGCTCCGTAACTTGACATCCCCTTCGTGGGCTCGCTTGAATATATCCAACCACTAACGGTAGGCGGAATCTGAGCAACATAGAAACACACGACAGTGAGCCCGAAGCACTCACCCTGTATCCCTTCCGTAACTCGAGTTTTGTCGCGGCAGGGCTGGTCAAAGGTTTGTTCTTCTGAAACAACATCCTAATACGAAACCTAATCTTCGCGACGACAAATGTAAATGTCCCGTTCAATTGCGTCGCAGATGTAGAGCTGTGCGCACGTCTGAGTTGGGTGAATATTGTAGGAGGTCACGGTAGAGTCGTAGCGTTGGGACTCTGTGCGATTGGAGCGTCCAGAATGGCCTACGAGGTCGCGTGCTCCTCAAAGGAGATACAAGCTCGGCCATCCTCACTCGGAAGGCCGAAGGCATGGTCAGGACAGAAATGGATCGAGGCCAGAAACGCGATGACGATCGAGTCCCGCGGATCACAGTTCTGTGAGCAGTTCGGATTTTTTCCCACAGTAACTGTTCCCAGATATCGGCGGGGTGGTTATCGCATCTGTTGTACCAATATACAATGAAATGAGAAATTACAACGACCCGTACTGTACTACATGCCAGATAAATGAATGCGAGGTAGGTGATTCTGTAGATGGAGTTGCTGAATGAACAAGAACGCTGACGTGTGGCCTCGGTTGTGGAATTCAGCAGTGCTTGTTCGGGTCCTCTTCTGAAACCGGATCGCGCGAGGGACTCGAGGCGTTCCCGCTTTGGGAGCTTGGAGGACGTTCCCTGCACGAAGCCGGGGCAGGTGGATCTTCGGACAATGACTCGGTTTCTATGAGATCCATCTTGGGGTCCGAAAACGGGGGGTCTGGGATAAGCGAAGCGGGTGATGAGACTGGCGTCGGGAAGTCTGGAGGAAGTTGCTTGGGATCGAAGTCGCTAGAGTCCCCCGACGCGACCACGTTATCGGAGGAACTGTGAGTCGTCGCAAAAGCCGAGCCGGAGTTCGTAATCGTAAACTCTGGGGAGGCGTTGGCAGAATTGCCCATAACTACGCAGACCATGAACCATTGACCTTGGGAGTCAAAGGTATGCACGTACGAACGACGATATAAGTGTCACGGGGTTCGATATCGGGGACTTCAACGCGTACACAGCCGTCAGTGAGAGGGAAACCGTGTGCGAGGGGACGAGCTACAGACAACCGTCAGACAAACACCGGGAGGAGCATGAAGTGTTATCATCTGACTGACAAACATCTAAGTTCTCGTTCTGGGTGTAACCGTCGAAATATCCCAGAAGAAGGGTACCGGTCTTGCCCGCCGCGTGAGGCGGAATCTGGCTGGTATCCCAAGTGACGAGTTGAGTCGAACCAACGGTCCAGACATCTCCTGCTTGGGGTGCTGTGATGGGTGGGTTCCAAGCTCCCTGGCCCGCCCGTGCGACGAGGGGAGAGGCGGATGCGAAGGAGTGGAGAGATAAAAGAGCGACTGTGGCAGCGTAGACAAGGGGTAAAAACATGGCCGAGAAGAGAGAAATGATTTCAACTCGTGTTCAAGTTGGTCCTTATGTAGTGGGTCGGATGTTCAATCCAGAACCAACAGCGAGCACAGACGTCGTTCTCCAAAAAAACAGAGAGCCCAGTTCACCAGCCAGGACCAAAGCAAACCTCTCTTGCTGGTTCCGGGATATAAGCTTACCAGGTGCCATCGTCGTACTAATCAACGTGTGCTGAAGTGACGTCACGGTTCCGGGTTTCTCTCTGCACGTTTGACCCATTGAGCTACACGTGACATCAATCCCTCCTTCGCCACAAGTCTAAGGGCGGCACCCCGCTACGAGCCGCTAACCCTCATCTGCAATGGCCCCCGTACCCTCAGAAGACCAAGATCACCCAGCCATCTCCCCTGGAGAAGAGTCCGACCCGATGCTTTCGCATACAGAGCCTGAACCCGAGCCTGTTCCAGGTCTGCATGGTGTTCCGGTCCGGTGTACGTTGTCTCAAGTGATTCGGGTCCACCACAGTTGACTGATTTTCATCTAGGGTACGACGTAAGTTCGTTCTGCATACAAGTAACTTTCCTTGACTTGAGATCGCGTTCAGGCAGATAGAACCGAACCCTACACCAAGATCGAACCCTTCCAAGAAACAGTGGATACCAGTGTAGAGTACGCCTTTCGTCGTTCGAACGCAACTATCTGGGCGTCTGATAACACCATCTCCCTCAGGTTTTTCTTTAGGCCTTTAACGTTGACCGCTCTCGCCCTCGCCCTTGGCGCGTTGGCATATGTAGCAACCACCCAGGATGTTCTCGAAGAAGGCCGCGATAAACGCCGAATGTACGTCTCTGTCCCGTATATTTATCAACCTATCAGGCACTGAGGGTCCGGCAGTGGCGTGTATGCCTCGATTGCATCATTCCTCTTGTTTTCGATGATCCAGTTCCGCGATGGTCCATTCATCCGTCCACACCCGTCATTCTGGAGAATAGTGCTTGGAATAAACCTGTTATATGAACTCGCGCTCGTCTTCCTACTTTTCCAAGATGTTGATTCTGCCCGGAAACTACTCAAGTACATCGATCCTAGTCTCGGTCGGCCACTTCCAGAAAAGAGCTATGGAGAGGACTGCGCATTTACCGCCCAGAATATTGTCGTAAGTTTGGTTTAATTATATATGGATACACCTTGACCTCCTTTAGAATGCACTCGATATCTTCTGCGTGGCGCATGCTTTGGGCTGGTTTGGCAAGGCTCTAATTTTGCGTGACTATTGGTTCTGCTGGGTTTGTGTCGTATTCTCAACTCACAGACCTGCCGCCTCTGATTCCGCGCGCTTAGATACTAAGTGTTGCGTTTGAGTTTGCGGAATACAGCTTACAGCATCAACTTCCAAATTTTGAGGAGGTACTTTCGCCTCTACTTCTTCAGTCTGTCGCAATGACTTACATTTGCGTAGTGTTGGTGGGACCACGTGAGTTTAGTACCCGTATGACGTCCCCGTGTTTCTCAACCTCCAAACCTAGTGGATATTGGACGTCTTAATTTGTAATTGGTTAGGGACATACCTCGGTGGGTACTGGGTCGGCCCTCTCAGAACGTCTGACTGAAGCCCTTTCCCAGGCATGAAGACCTGTCAATATTTCGAAGTTAAGGTTGGCCTTGCCCTCACGAACCTTGCACCGTGCACTCATCCGCTGCTGCTGTCTGGTAGCACTACGAATGGCGAGGTATTCAACAGACTCGTGGGCTTCGATCCAAGGCGAAGCGTGCTATGCAACAATTTTCGCCTCATGACTTCACTGCCTTCAAATGGGCGGGAAGCAATGACTTCCTGCATTACATTGCCGTCGTGATGCTTTTGGCCGTCTTTTTAGCAGCAGAGCTGAACCCGTTCTACTTGAAGGTAGTTATCATCGTACTCGTCATGTACGCGAACTCACATTTTGGTCTGTAGAGTTTACTGTGGATGGAACCCGATCATCCAATCATCATTGGAAGGTTGGCTGGTATTTTCCTGTGTGGCCTACCTGCCGTCAGGGAGTTATATCAATATGTCAACGACCCAAGGTCCGTCACTCATCCTACTGATGCCAAGGACGCGCGACTTACAAACTTCGATTTCGATTATCCAGGAAAGCGATCAGGATGGGACAGCATACATGGCTCCTGCTGGCAACCATCTGCACTGAGTTGTTGGCAATTAGAAAGTGGAGTCGAGGCATGTTTGCAGAACCGTTCCCGTTCTACGTCAAACTTGGATGGTCTATCGGTGCTCTTATCTTGACTGTGTACCCGATCGTCCGCGTGAGTGGTTACTCTCCGTTGATCCCCAACCATCGGTGACTGAACTTGATCGGTTGTCGTTAGTTTGGGATCCCCGCGGCTAGGAAGTACATCCGCAGACAACAGAAAAGGAATGGTAAACTCAAAGCTCACTAGCGGGAGGTCCCGAGAGTCGAAGCCCGCATATAAATATGACGGACAGACCCAACTCGTCACCCGTGTTTACACCTGTACAACAGTGTGCATAAATGCCCGTGGAACTTCCATCTTTTGTGAATACTATATTCGACGATACGGTTTTCTCTCGTGGACACATTTTGTGCCCCCCCCCCCCTCCCGGA
>Ga0307515_10008537_pt1 | contig 19947 bp, 2 predicted proteins | sample 17_EM_MG_FD_194513 | JGI IMG/M metagenome (GOLD analysis project Ga0307515, IMG submission 194513) | Populus trichocarpa ectomycorrhiza microbial communities from riparian zone in the Pacific Northwest, United States - 17_EM | ecosystem: Host-associated > Plants > Roots > Unclassified | place... | reverse complement strand
TATTATTTAAAGTATATTAGATATAAGACTCTAGACTATCTAGTATCTTTTAGGGAAGTAAGGTATATATAAAAGCTAAATAGTTCTACTAAACTAATATACTTATTCTTTACCTATTCTATAAAAAAGTAAATAAAGATGCTATAAGTTAAGTAGTAGCTTCTAAGATAATCTAGATCTTAAAGGGGATAATATTGGGCTCTATACTATAACTATCTCTATTAAAAGGCAAGGCTATTATTAATATACTATAGTACGACCTATTATTATTAATTTTAATAACGTTATCCTAATAGATAGTCTTATTTTTATTAGATAAAAGCCTATAAACCCTAAGCAACCATAAAATATCTAAAACCTATACTTAAAAGAAATATATATATTACTTAAATAAATAACCGCTATAAGATAACTTTAGATAATATATAAAGCAGCTACTTAGTCTAGTTAATATAAAGATATATAGTATCGCTTAAATATGTCTTATTATATAAGTAATAATAGGCTCTATACCTAAAGAGCTTTATTTTTCTCTTTAGCTAGAAATAAATATAAGCGGTTTAAATATACTAATAAAGCAGATATAAAAAGAGGTGATTACTATTATAGACTGTTATAAAAACCTAATAAATAGAGTATTAAGTATACTACTAGGGCCGGCAGTACGCAAGGTTTGCAGTCCTTAAATTTAGTAGTACTATACTAACTAATTTTCTAGCTATATAACTAGCTTAGCGTATTTTAGTATTATATAATAAATATAATACGCAATACCGTTACTAGGAGCTATAACTACCTTAAACTAGATACTAAGGCTATAGTAAAGGAAGTAGCGGAACTACTTAAGAATAACTGCTTTACGCTTAGTAGCCTAGTTAGTACTTTACCTTTTACTATACCTAACTAACTAAGGCTAAAATAGAGAGATAAAATTTAGGGCGCTAATTATTGCATATTATATTAAACGCGTATTCTTTAATACTAGGCTAAGGTTACTCGCCCTTAATAAAAATAGTACTAACCTTTTCTTGCCTATTATAGCTAATATAATATAGCTTATATATATAGCAATTTAATATACTTTTAAGGACTATAAAAGCGAAATATAAGTTATTTATAAGTTTAAAGCTAACGCTATAATTATAGGTAAATCTATAGAAAGCCTTTTACTATACTTACTAAAGTATATTATAGATAGTTGGGAGCAACTATAGAATACCTAGAAAAGCTACTAACCTAAGCGTAATAAAAGGCTACATAGGCTACTTCTATAATAAGTTAATAAGATATAGAATATAACTAGAGATAAAATGCTATAGATTTAGTAGGTAATTAGTAATCCGTTTAAGGATACTATAGAAAATTTAAAGAAACTAGATCCTAAGTATAATAACGGGTTTACTTAATAACCGTATACTATAAGTATAAATATATAATATTATATTAATTACATTACAACGTTATATCGCGATACTTACTATATACTATAGTACTTTACCGCTATTTCCTATATTATAATATTATGCTATTTTAATTATTATATATAGGCTAATAAAGATAATATAATAGGACAACAGTAGCCTAGTATATTTATTATAAAAAATAAACCCTAAAACTATATATAAGGTCTCCTTTTTATAGTATACTAATAAACCGATTTTAATGCTATATAAATATAATATTAACGCTATTTAAGTACGCCTTAAATAAATTTAAGGTAATAATAAATAGGAAATAGGAATTAATTACTATATCTTATAGTATACTTTTACTAGTAAGTTTAAGGTTATAGATATTACGGATAATACTATATTAGAGGATATAAAGGCCCGCCTATAGAGTAGAGATAAACTAGTAATACTAGAATTTACTAATAAAGAGGATAAGAGTAGAAAAGGTAGTAGAATAAATAGGAAAAATAATAGCAATAAAGAGGATAAAAGTAAAGAAGGTAGTAGGATAGATAGGGAAAATAATAATAAGAATAACGGTAAGAATAAAGATAATTAGGGGTTTAATAGTACGGTACTACTATTGCGGCGGGACTTATATAAACATTAAACTTAAAATAGTAGGTTAACTAAAGGGCGTTATTAGGCGTATTAAGGTTATATTATACTACTATTAGGTTAAAATATATTCTTTATATAGTATATACTAGGCACATAAAATAAGTAAAGAATACTAACTGCGTAAAATAAGTAAAGGGTACTAACTATATAGAATAAGTAAAGGGTACTAACTATATAGACTAAGTAAAGTATAGTAATTACACGGAATAGGTAAATACTATTAACTGCGCAAATTAAGTAAATACTATTAAGTATATAGGAAGAGCAACACTTATCTATTATTTAAAGTAAGTAAGATATATAAAATGCGTAAAGGGGGTATTATATATTAATTGTATATTAAGTATAGAGAGAGCTTAATAAAATAAAGGCACTACTTACTTAGGTAGCTGTAAATACATAATTAGCTATACTGTGTTATTAGATACAGTAGTATACTTATACCGCGTTACTAGATACGGCAGTATACTATATTACGTTATTAGATATAGCAGTATACTATATCACGTTATTAGATATAGTAGAATGCTATACCGCGTTATTAGATATAGTAAAATGCTACACTACGTTATTAAATGCGGCAGAATGCTATACCGCGTTATTAGATGCGGTAGAATGCTATACCGCGTTATTAGATATAGCAGAATGCTGCACTACGTTATTAGATGCGGCAGTATGCTTGCACCGCGTTGCTGGATGCGGCAGTATGCTACACTGCGTTATTAGATGCGGCAGTATACTGCACCACGTTATTGGATGCGGCAGTATGCCGCACCTAAGTTGATACCATACGCTACACGTTATAGTGCGCGGATTGCGCATTTGGCCGCCAAATGCCGCCAAATGCTGTGAAAATGCTGGTAAATTTTTTCCTGACGTAGTAACTAATAAGGAATATTATTTTACTATTATAGGTTCCTTAGAAGTATAAAGTAAGGTAATTTATATATATACTGCTTTTAGCAGCGCCTATAGTATTATAAAGACGTAGAATTAGTTATAGGCTAAGCGTTAATAGTAAAAAGGCGCAATATAATGTTATAGAATAAGGGTAGTAGCTATAGAGCGTATGTATTTAAGGAGTCTATAAGACGTTACGCAATCAATTATAAGGGTTAAGGGTGTAAGGAGGTAATATACCTACGCGTAGCTAATATAAGCTGTACGCGAGGTATATATAAGAGCACAGGGTTCTCTTATAGAGGCCCCTATGGTAGGGTTCCGTAACACCTTAGGTATTAGGTATAGCTCCGTATACTTATTTATATATTTAGTAAGCATATTAAGTAGTTCGTCTATTTAAAATAGCTTAAATATTTAATAAGGATTATACAGGTCGACGTTAGTAGGTAGATTAGAACTATTATAGATATTATCGTTCTCAATTTTAAGGGGGTAGAATTTAGGGAAAGGCTAGGGCTTTAAAGGCGGGTTTTTAGCAGTCTTAGTAGGAACGTTATATTAGGTAGGCTTAACAAAGTCTTTATTATTAAATACACGATTACGGACTATTTTAGTAGTTTATTTAATTAATTAAGCCATATACATTTTATTAAGGACAATAGTGTTAATATTCTTTAGTATTCGCGTATAGACTATAATCCTTATTAATAGCGTAGGACGCTAGCGTTAAAAGGGATATCCTAGGAGCTCTTAGGGGCTGCTAAGGCTAACCTTTAGCTAGGCCTTAGCTACCTCTTATAAGCTCCTCAGGCTTACAGCCTTCTTCCTCCCCTATTAGTTCGTCTCTTTCTCTCTTTCTCTATACCTAGGCTATTGCCTACCCTTATTACTATATTATCCTCTTCTATTAACTCTTTTTATAACTTATACTCGGCTTACCTACTTCCTACTATATACCCTAGTAATATACCTTATATTTAAACCAATCCTATACCCTTATAGGTAGTAGCCTATAGTAAGCTAAGGGCTACGCCCTTAAGCAATTTCACGATCCTCTATTTTTACCTAGGACGATCGCGTTCACTATAATATAATAGGTACACTAGCAGACGCCTAGTAGATCGCATCTGTATAATAGTATTAAAATACAGATTAGGTCCTCTACCTTATCTAAAATAATCGCGTATACTGTAGAGCAGCTATACTAGCAGACGCTAGCAGATTGTATCCGCTTATAGTAGTAGATATAGATTAGGAGATAAGGGAGACGGTAGCTACCTAGCTAAGGGTTAGTACTATCCAGATCGTACGCGATTATCTCTTAACGTAATTAGTATACTTATATATAATTAGCAGTATAGTAGTGCAGCTTTGCCCCGACGGCGACCTAAAGGCGATTTAATTGCTATCTAAAAGCTTTCTAGTAGGAGTTAAGGGAGATCCTACGCGATTAAGTTTATAAACACTCTATGGCTAACCGCGGTTTACTTGCTACAGAGGTCCCACTAATAGAGATTAGAAGGTTAAACGTCCTTAAAGAGATATAACTACCCTAGAGGCTATCTAATTGCTATTTAATGGCTATCTAAAGAACTAACGGCTAGTTTTTAAAGCTATAGCTACTACTATACGCTTCTAGATTAAATATAACTAAGGGCTACGGCCTAATTAGCCAAAGGGCTACCAAGACTAAACCATAGGCGGTTGTCTTTTATTAAGCTACGGCTTACCTTAAGAGCTTCGGCTTAGAGATCCTATGTAATCTTATAAGCTACTACTTACTTTAAGAGCTACGGCTTAAAGGTCGTACGCGATTATCTTTCTATAAGGCTTTAGTCGCTCTAAGAGCTTTAGCTTGTATTAAGAGCTATAGATTGTTTAAGAAAATAGCAGCAGCTCTTAGATCCTATGTAATCTCTTCTTATTGCTAATATTACCCCGTAATAACAGTGTAATTTAAAAGAAAATACGCGTATAGCTATTTAGCTATTACTTCCTTATAAAAACTGATTATATAGCTGAGGTATAACAAAGCCTTATAGCAGGAACTACGGTAGACTTACTAATAGGTTAGGTATATAGGTAAATAAGAAGTTAACAACGTAATAATAACTAGTGGAGTGGTTGCCTAATAGATTAGCTCTAATTATATTCTAAGATTTACTATAAAGAGAAGAACTATTTAGGTAGGAACTATAGTCCTTTAAATACACGTTTATACTCCTAAGAAATCCTTATTATACGTATATTCCCTTTATACCTTTTATATATTGCGTATAACGTTATATAACTTACTTACTATTATTTATTATATAGTTCTATCGGTTCCATCTTAGACTATACTTTTATTAACCAACTAGATACTTCTAACTCTTTTTTTAGTAGTTATAATATTATACTTAAAGCGTCCGTAATACTATCTCCCTCCCCTTTATCTTTATCCTTAAAGATTCCTAATATCTTTAAGCCGTTTACTAGAGGTATAATGTCCGTCTAATTAATTTGGTTAATATTATTGCTTATTATACTTAAAGCCTCTTCTTCTTTACAAGCGTAACGTTATGCTTGTACTGTTACTACAATATTATTACTTAGTAAAATTATATTATCTCTGTATTCTCGTTATATAAAAGAGGGGTTAGTTTATATTATATTGGCGAGTCCGTCTTTGTAACAACCCTCTTCCTTCTTAAAGTGTACTAAAGTAAATATTTAATCGTCTTGCGATGTTTATTTTACCTTTAATGCTAAATATACGCGTCCTATTACTCTTAATAGTTGTCTAGTTCCTTAATTAATTTATTATAGGGTCTTATATTTAATCTACTACTATACGGCTTAATAGTAAACTAACTTAGGCTCTCGTTAAGTTAGAATGTTCTTAGGATACAGAGCAAAAGGCCTTAAAGGCCTTAAAAGCCTAGATCGCGGCGTCCGCTTAGTTACTCTATCTTAAAAAAGTTTATAAGAAGGTTTATTCTAAGGAGTAGAAACTTATAAAATAAGGTTTATAGAAACTTAGTAATAAAAAACTGATTTTTTTTTAGCTAAGGGGGGAATAGATCTAAATAGTTTAGCAACTGTTCTTCCTAGGTCCCCCTTAAGTAATTCGTTTTTTAGTAATCTTTTTTTATTAATACTACCTAACCTAATCTCTTTTAATACTCCTATACCTTTCTTATAGCGTTTTTTAAAATCTCTAGTAGCTTCTAGGTAGTCTTATTATAGCCTATTTACTTTACCTTATATTATATTTTATTATTAATGTCCTTATAACTAATAATCTTTAAAACTTACTATTTATCTTTCTTTTATCCTCTATACGTATCTGCCTTATAAGTTAGTGACTTAACATTCCTATATACTGGCTTTAGCATTGCAATATACTATATAGGGTAGATCTTTATTTTAGCTGGTAGGTTTAACTTAAATATAACTAGTAAATTTCTTTACGTAATTTTAAAAGGTCCTAGTTTAACGTAGTTTAATTTTTCACTTAGTCGTCAACTTTTAAAAAATTTATATAGTAGCTACACTTTATCTCCCTCTTTAAGATCTGGTCCCTTAGATCTTTTAGCGTTATAGTACCTTTTTATATTTTCTTATACTGCTTTTACTAATTCTATAAGGTCTATATAAAGATTTATTAACATCTTTATTCTTTCTTTAGCTGTGCTACTTATTTTCTTTACTTATTATGGTAACAACGATATTCTTAGCTTATATCCATAATTTGCCTTAAATGGTAATGTGCCTATTTCTTCCTATGGTGTTGTATTGTATATAAACTGTATAACTAGTAATAGCGATACCTAATTATTCTGCGCGTAATTAATATAATGTCTTAGATACTATTCTAGCGTTTAATTTAATTTTTCTATCTAACTGTCTATCTGTAGGTAATATACGGTAAAAGTTACTGCTTTAACTCCCTATTCCGCTAAAAATACCTTTTAAAATGCTATTATAAATCTTAGATTTCTATCTAATATAATCTTACTTAGTGCTCTATATCTTATAGATACTTCTTTAATATAGATTCTAGCAATATCCTCTACTAAGATTTCTTCTATATATACTATAAAGTAGCCCTATTTAGTTAACTTATCTACTATTATAAGGATTACGTTATACTCTTATTCAGTAATAGGATTTCTTAACTTTGGTAGCTTAATAATAAAGTCCTATAATATAACCTCCTATAGTCTTTTTAGTATTTTAATAGGTTGTAGCCCTTCGTATAGCTTATGCCTTATTAGTTTATTCCTTTAGCAATCTAGATATTCTCTTATTACTTTTTTAGCTATGCCCTAGATTCTATTAATAATGTATTCTTCTTAAAGTCTTAACACTAAGCCTATTGCTCTATTATGTCCTTAAGTTATTCCCTTATAGAAATCTTTTATTAAATGCTCTGCTATGCTTCTTAGGATGTACTTCGCTTCTTAATTTTTGTATATATTTACTTATAGATCTTCTAGCTATGCTTTTATAATTCTTTATACCTAAAAGCTTTCTAGTGTCTCGTAAACTCTTTCTAGTTTGTTATTCTCTTAAGTTATTACTAGCTTAGGGTAATTATATATCTAATTAATCTATCCTTATTTTTACGTAGTATTGCTTTTAATAGCTTCTTATTATTTTATAGTTTAGTCTTTCTACTTAATACATCCGCTCTTACGTTTTTGGTGCTTTTAGTATACTAGATAGTAGGACTATATAAGGTTATTAAAAAGATAGGCAACTTATATAAAGTAAAGCTCTTAGATTTAATTAGGGTTTACCCTATTTTTTTACTAAATAAGTTACGGAAAGCTATAAATAACCTATTACCTAAATAAAAGAATAAGCCTCCCCTACTAGTTTAAGTAAACAGTAATAATAAATAGGAAGTTAATAAAATACTGGCCTATAAGATAGTATAGAGAACGCTAAAATACTATATCTAATAAAAGGGCTACGATTTAGACCTAACTTAGTACCCTATATGTCACAGTGCTGCAATAAAGTAAACTAAATAACTACGTTGTGGTATAAAGAGGGGAAGAAGGTGGAAAGGGGGTATTGTATATAAATAGTAGGGCCGGCCGCTAAGTCGCTAGTGGTGGGCTAGCTAATAGTAGGGAATAGTACGAGACAGTATAAAATAGTATGCGTTAGGTCAGTGCCGTAACAGTACTCCTCTCCCCTAGATAGTTTAGTCCCTAAACTAAATAAATAACTTAAAAATAGGCAGTGTATGGGGTTGCCTATTTTCTACCGCAAAGATATTAGTTCCGCTTACCGCCCTTAACCGAGCTAATGGCGATTTTCCATACCGGGTATAGAAAATCCTAATTGGTTAGTTTAGTAAGTAAGGTTAGCAGAACTCCATACCGCCACCCAAATTGGTCCATGTGGCGTTTCTTAGCAAGAATTTGGCCAATTAGATAACTTTAACCGCTGGTTAAAGTTCTATAACATCTTAACCACCATAAATTTTAATACGGTGGTTGGCCGCGACCTTAGCGTGACTTTTCCTTATCTCGTGCCTAGTCTGGGGGTCCTAGCTTCTTAGGGTATTGCTTATAGAAGTGCTATATAGCTTATTTACAACCCTTTAGGTCTTCCTCTAGCTGCTAGGTTATATCCTTATAATATTTCCATTTAATCTTATAAGTTAGGCCCTAGGGGTCTTTATTGTGTACATTAAGGATTTTCTTAAACTCCTATTTATCTTCTATATTACCATTATTATCTCTCTCTACTACTCGTCCTTATATATTACGGCGCTCTATAATATTAATATTTACTTAGCTAGGGATCTCTTTAGCAGCCTAGAGGCGGACCTTAGATGTATAAAAGGATTTATTTACTTAGATATGGTCTAGGAGGTTTACTATAACTACCCCTTAGTATACTGCGAGTACGGGGTATAGGCCATCCTATTTATTGTCCTATTTCTTCTTAGGTTTGTTTATCTTTATATTTTCTAAGCTAACTATAACTATATTACCTTTATAGAATAACACGCTCTTATTCCTACGGGTATTAGCATTATCTTTATAGCGTTACTATAAAATCTAGGCTAGGGCCTTAAGCTGTATTAATATCCGCTTAAAGCAGTTGGCTATAGAGTCTACGCGGAAGAACTCCTTCTTTACTTATACTAATAGTGTTAGTAGGTAGGGGCTAGTAGGCTTAATTCTAAGGCGAGGGTTAAAGCCATAGTTTACAAAAAACGGGGAGATGCCTATGCTCTTGTTAACTTGTTATTTGTAGTAAACTTAGTAAGCAGCAGGTAGTTAACCCAGTCGTCCTATATAAAGCTAACAAAAGCATAAAGGTATTTATTTATGGCGGCGTTAATAATTTTAATTTAGCCGTCCGTTTCTAGATGCTAAGCTAAGCTTAGTTATAAGGTTGTTTTAAGGCGTTTACTTAGTTATCGCCAGAAGTCGCTAATAAATTGTGTGCTGTAATTAGAGATAATCGTGCTTAGTACACCGTGGAGCTTATATACGTTGTTAATAAAGCTATTAACTAACTCCTCTGTTAAGAGTCCTATTATTAAAATAAGGTATTATATTTTAGTTAGGCGGTCTATAATAATAAGGATATATTTATATACCTTGCTATGGCGTTAGTATACTAGCAGCGTTATAATATAGTTGATTAAGATATTAGTCTACGGGCGGGTAGGTAATTTTAGTAGCTTTAGGAAACCGGGCGGGGTAGAATAGGGGTTTTTAGTGCGAAAGTATAGGGTATAGTCTTTAACAAAGGTAGCCGTAAACTAAGAGATTTCTAGCCACTAGTATATTCGGTTTAAGAGGTTAAGAGTCTTAACCTAGCTAGGGTAACTAGCGGGGCCGCTGCTATAAAAGCAATGGGTAACTTCTAGGTAGAGGTCTAAGGCGTTAGGGATAAAGAGACGTTGGCGGAAGTAGATCTGTCCGTTAATAATACTATATTCTAACTTATTGTAATAGAGTAATTTCCTAATCTTCTTTAGCTAACGGCAAGCTTTCTAATTACGTAGGGCTGCCATTATATCTCTTACAAGTTCGTTCTCCTAGTATCCTAGCTAGATTAACTCGTCTAGTAACTTTTCGGCTATTTTAGGGTCTAGAGCGGCTATAAACTCCGCGTCGTTAGAGTTATGGGACTTATATAGTAATTCTTCTAAGATTATAGGGTTAACTTTCTGGGGCGGTATAACGACTTAGGCTTAGTAGCGGAGGCGTTTATTATTGGCGTCTTTAGGCCTTATTCCTAGTAGCTAGCTTAGGGTATTAGGGAGCGTAGCTTTGCTGCTGGGTCTATATATAATTATAAAGTTAAACTATAAAAGGAACTCTGCCTACTAGACTTAGCGCTAGTTTAGCTGCTTAGTAGTTATAAACGTCTATAGGTTCTTATGGTCGGTAATAATTTTAAACGGCTCCTTAGTCCCTTATAGTTTAGGATACTATTCCTCTAAAGCCTTAATAATAGCTAGGAGTTCTTTATTATAGATCTCGTAGTTATATTCCGGCGCGGAGTACTTTATAGAGAAGAATATAACCAGTCTTAATTTTCCGTTATTATTATACTAGGAAAGGACTCCGCTAGAAGCCTAATTTAATACGTCTATCTCTATCACTATTTTCTTTATGTAGTTATAGTATGCTAGTACTGGTGCTAAAGTAAAGGCTCCCTTAAGGGCCTTAAACGATTTAGCTTATTCTAGTCCCTATAGCTATCTAATATCCTTCTTTAGGAGTTTTGTTATAGGTATAGTAATAGCAGAGTAGCCTTAGATAAATTGTTAGTAGAAGTTTGCGAAGCCGAGAAATTATTATAGTTCTTTAATTAATGTTAGGTCCTTCTATTCCTATAAGGTCTATATCTTTTTAGGGTCTATAGTTATACCATTAGTTAAGATAATTAAGCCAAGGTATTTTATTTTAGTAGAGTAGAACTTAGACTTATTAATATTAATCTAAAGTCCAGCATTACCGAGTCTTTAGATGACTTTATTTATATACTTAGTATGCTTAGCGCGTGTTTTAGAAAAGACAAGGACGTTATTAAGGTAGGCAGTGTAGTAGTCGTTAAGGGCGTTATATAGAATATAGTTAATATAATTCTAGAATATAGCGGGTGCGTTATAGAGGCTAAATAATATAACTAGCATCTTATAGAGTCCGAACTAGGTAATAAATGCTATAAGCTACTTATAACCCTCCGCAATCCGGATCCGGTTAAACACAGTAATTATATTAAGTTTAGTAAAGTACTTGGCGCTATAAAGTGCGTTAAGTATCTCGCGGATTAGTAGCAGTGGGTATCAATTCTTAATAGTGACTGTGTTTAGGCCTTAGTAGTTATAGTAGATTTGTACACCGCCACCAGGCTTAGCAGCGAGGAGAAGTAGTACGGCAGCTAGTAAGGTTAATTTGCGGATAAAACCCTTATCCAGCATCTTATTAATCCACTTCTTTACACACCTAAGTTTAGCAGGTAAGAGTGGTCTATTTTTATAATATAGGGCCTAGTTTTTAGGGGTAATCTTAATTTTATAGTCCTATGGTCGGTAAGGGGGCAGCTTATCTACGTTTTTAGGGAGGAAGTGCTTAATATATTTACTAAACTCCTTTAGTAGGCGTTATAGAATATCTTCGCGGGTTAATCCTGGTTTGCCTTTTAGGAATTTTTTAACATTAGTATTAACTATCTTCTAACGTAAAAGCTCGGGTTTAGTTTTTAAATTTATCTTAAGGAAGTTATAGAAATAGGGGGGAGCACTTTATAGGCTTCCTTTATTGTATAGTCGCCTTCTACTAGCCGGCGGAAAGACCTTTCTAATAGGTTCGGTACTTTTATTAGGCCTATAGACAGCTCTTTAAGTAGCTGTCGGTGCTTATTTTATTTAACTAGTTCTACTAGCTCCGCTATATAAATCCTTATTACCTTTACGTCTTTTTATTTATAGAACTGGGTAAAATTAATAGCATAGATATATTTAATATTGTCCAGGTTAGGGCATATCTGGCTCTCTAATGCTATAGCTAGGCTGGCACAGCTTAGTTAGCCTAGGGGGGCGGAAATAAAGCGGCGGCCTTATACGGTACGCGCGGGAGATAGGTATAAGGTTAGGCGTTACGGTGGCGCGGTTTCTATTATCTGGGTCTTAGTAGTTCCATAGCCAGTCCTTACTATAACGCGAGCTATAGTATACGTATATAGCATATAGCTTAGTTCCAGGTATCGGGCTAGGCGGCTAGGGTTTAAATAGTACCTAGGTTAGGGTTAGATTCTTAGTAGTAGCGGCGCGAAGCGGACCTTCTTCCTTAGTCTCGGCAGGGCTGGCTAGCCCGTTATTTTGGTCTTAAGTACTAGGTTAGTCCAGTCTTCTACTATCTTATTTCTTTGCAGCTATACGGGCTCCCCTTTATTAGGAACGTCTTCTACTGTTAGGGCTTTATATATAGTCCTAGGCACTAGGCTTAGTAGTGCTAAGTGTCCACATAGGGCGTTCCTACTAACGTCGGCTATCCCCTACGGGAGGTAGTGCCTAGAGTAGTAGTCTAAGTTAAAGCGGATTTTAAGTTTCCTAAAGCTGGAACGGGGCTTATACTTCTGAAGCCAGGGTATACCTAGGATAATTAGGGTAGTAGGTAAGAGTTTAGTAATAAAAAAGAGCATGGCTTTAGTATAGAGGCCGATTAATATTTAGGCGGTAAAGTAGTCCATAAATAAGTAAAGTTAGAATACTGTCTACGAGGCGCAGTAGCCTAGGTGCTAGCAGCTTCTTAGTTATAATATTATACTTTCTTACAATAGACTCTGCGTTGGTAAATGCCATTATAGTACTACCGGAGTCTACTAGGCTTACTATATTAATATAAACTTAGGGGTATAGGTTACGCAATAAAGAGAGTTAGGTTTAAATAAGGATTAATTTCTTATTACTATTTGCTAATCTAAGATTAAGTGGCAGTTTACTAATAGAAAGGACTAATTAATCTAGTAATAAGGACCTAATCTTCTCGTCTTCCTCCTTATATGGTTTAGACCCTTAGGCGCAACTTAGTCTAAGGGTTTACCTTTTAACGACTAGGGTACAGGGCTATCTTGGCGGGGTGGTCTAATATCCGTCTAGCTGGCGGTATTGGTCTCTATTTTGGTCGGGGTATAGGAAAACAATACCTCGCTAACAACGTGGCCGTGTTCGTATTCGCTAGCGCGAAGTTGCTAATACTAGGCGTTGTTAACGGGTTAGGCTCCTATATAGGGTATAGTTTGGAGTAACTAAGCCATAGGGTTAAAGGGGGGGGGTCGTCTGCCGCGGCCATAATAGGCTCTACGGTCGCCACGTCTATAATAGACTCTATAGTCGCCACGTCCGCGGTTATTTATTTGCATTATTTAACAAAATAGCATTAGGACTAGGTTTGCTATCTTAGCGGGGTTATAGATATCCTCCTAGTGGCCGGGCAGGCTATAGGTAAGGCATAATCTATTATTAACGCGGCGCTTACGCTCTATATCTAAGATTCTATTAAGGTTTATAGGTTCTCCAATTACTACTAGGATTGGGGTTGACATAGGGGCAGGGGCTTAGGTAGGCGGTGGTTAGCGTTCTTTTTAAGGTTGGCTCGGTATGTATAATTTGCGAGGTTCTTAGCGAATATATTTATCTACTTGCTCTAACCTATATAGTCGCTATTATTAATTTCGTGGGCTAGTCTAAGTACCAGCTCTTCCATCTTTAGAGAGATAAACTTTTAGAGTAGGTCCACCTTCTATTCGTCTGTCTTCTTAACACAGACTATTAGCTTATTAAGCTCTCCCTTCTAGGACTAGTAATTACGCTCGCCTTAGGGGAAATGGTTAAGCTTATTCTTTGCAACCTAGGTTATATTAAGGACCTCGTAGTGGGCAGTAAGGTCTTTAAGCATATCTTCTTTAGTAGGCCATTTCCACGCAAATATATTGTTTAGGTTCTTATGTATAAGCTTTAGGCCCTACTTAATAAACTTATAGGCCTTATCCTCTAGCATATCCGAGATGTAAAGGATTTAGGACTAAACTATATTAAAGTAGTCCTAGTCCTAGTCGAAGACTCCCTTAATCTTAATATGCCAGGTCTTAAAATTAGCTTATTATTCTAGCGGGGTGCCTTTTCCGCTAAATATTGGCGGGTCTTTAGATCTCCGTTTTTTCTGCTAGGTTACTACTGTTGTTATAGGGGTTAATTGTTTTAAAACGGTAATAGTCTCTGCCTAGGAGTTAATAGTTCCTATCTAGAAAGCGATAAGGGCACTAAGGTTTTCGTTAGCTTTCTTATTAGCGGTATTTATATTATATATACACTATAGTCCTGCTTTAATATTATTAAGGAACTCATTAGTATAGTTAATAAGGGTAAGGTAAGCTTTGCTAGGCTTAAAGGTCTTAAGGTACGGTAGGGAGTGGCGGATTATCCACGCGATATTAGGGTGTCTTTATAAATAGGTCTATAAAAACGTCACAGGGGTTCTAGGTTTCGGCTATTTTGGCGTTATTAGTGTTACCCATCTAGGCGCTAGGTAAAAACTAAGGATTATTTTAGGACTGTGCTAGGGATATATCGGTTTCAGCAGAGGCGCGCGTAGGTCGCGATTGCTCTAGGGCGGAGGTTAATTGGCTAGGGTATAGGGAATTAGTAATCGCGACGGGGCGTAAATTAAAGATACTACAAACTGTTACAGTGCTACAATAAAGTAGACTAAATAACTACGTTGTGGTATGAAGAGGGGAAGAAGGTGGAAAGGGGGTATTATATATAAATAGTAGGGCCGGCCGCTAAGTCGCTAGTGGTGGGCTAGCTAACAGTAGGGAACAGTACGAGATAGTATGAAATAGTATGCGTTAGGTTAGTGCCGTAACACTATATAGAACTTTATAGGCTACCCCTAGAAGCTTAAAGAGTTCTATAACTAATACCCTAATATGCCTAGACTCCTAAAATACCTAAATAAATAGATAAAATGCTAGTATAATAAAGATAATAAGTTACTAGAAGAATATAGGGATAAAAACGCCCTAAAGCTATAATATAGCTTTCTGCTATATTCTACCATTTTCTACTAGTACCGTAAAATTTTAGATATCTAAGAACTTTAACCGCCAGTTAAAGTTATCTAATTGGTTAGATCTATGCTAAGACTTTTAATAGCTATTCTTTCTAGCCTAGTACTTCTACCTAGCCTATAATTGCCTTTTATACTTAGTCTAGACGTACTTATATCCCCTTTATCTCCTTATCTTATATTTTATAATCCTATATTTATAAGCCTAGTGCTACTCTATTTCTAACTAAGCCTAAGGGCAGGCTTTCTTTTAAAGAGGGGGGTGATGTAACGGCGTTATCGCACGTTACCTGCCAAATTCTGCCATATTCTGCCGACCCGCGATTAGCTCGCCCGGAGCTAGCGCCTTAACGGCTTACCCTATATAAAAATGTTTATCGGTAGATTGCGAGCACCGCGACTTCTACCAACAACATCAAACTTCTCCATTTTTGAGCCATATGGCTTTTGCTTTCTTGTATGGCTTATTTAATAGAGAACTTGTTGTTCATTCGGTCTATTATATTACGACGGTCTCATCCTATTGTTGTCGCGTTAGATCGTCTTACCGCCGCATCTATAACCACCCCCCTTTTTCGCTTTTTACGCGTTAAACGCATCAGAAGTATTAAGGTCTGGTTTGTATCTTGCTTTTCGCTTAAGTGAGCATTCGGCTTCACAATGCGCGTCTCGCTGTCATTACAATACATGGCGTCTCGCTGTCGTCGTCGCGTTAGGTCGTCTTACCCTATTCCTATAAGCAGTCTTTACCTAATTTTTCCCCTACCTAGCGGCGACTAGGAGGGTTTTTTTGAATAGGTTTTATATTGAACGCTCTCCCCTACCCTCTGCCTTTGCTAACTACGCTCCCCTATCTTTTACTAGCGCTTTTCTTAGCCTTTAGGCCCCTTCTACACAATATATAATATTTGGGTATAGGTCTATTTTTACTACGCTCTGCTTTATAGGAATAGCTCTTTCTGGGTTATACTTGGCTTTCTCTACTTTACCTACCCTACCTATAGCTGCAGGCCTAGCGCTGGCTATGCTTACAGAGATAGCCTCCTTTATGCCTATACTTCTAAATATTAATATTATTGTACGGCTTCTTCTTCTTCTTTAGATGGTAATGAGCAAAAATAAGATAAATAAAAATGTTTATTGGTAGATTACAAGCACCGCGACTTCTACCAACAATATTAAACTTCTCTATTTTTGAGCTATACGGCTTTTGCTTTCCTACCCACTATCTTTATATATATACCTATATAGAGCTTCGTATATCTAGGTATAAAGGAGGTAATAATGCTAGGTTATACCTGGCTGGGTTATACTTGGCTTTCTCTGCTTTACCTACCCTACCTATAGCTGTAGGCCTAGCGCTGGCTGTGCTTGTAGAGATAGCCTCCTTTATGCCTATACCTCTAAATATTAATATTATTATACGGCTTCTTCTTCTTCTTTAGATGGTGATGAGCAAAAATAAAATAAATATTTGTTTATATTGGTCCTGGCGACCCCTTTTTCTTCTCCTTATTAGCTAGGTAGGTATTATAAATAACATAAGCTAGCTAATAGGTAGAGATATAGAATTGTACTAGTGATTTATTTTATTTAAGGTGGCTCTAAGAGCCCTAATATATATAAGAGAATTGACCCCCTATAGGGGTCCCTAGAGGGTGGTGTAATAAGACGATATTAGGCTAATACTGATGTTTGACAGCCGTCGTTATAGGTCAATATTACCCATAGGTAAAGCTACCTCCGTAGCCAATACACCCCCTTAGATCTGGCGTAGAGCGGCGGAGCTGGATTACCGGATTAGGTAGTTGTGATAGACGAGCTAGTAGTAAGCTTAATGATTTAATTATTAGTTTATTAGATATCTGATATCTTAAAGCCCTACTACTTTAACGAATTTTTAATAATTTTGCTTTAAGAGAGCTTTAGTTAGTCCATCTGCAGCTATCTCGCTTATTAGTATCTACTATACGATAAAGCTTCCGTTTTGTACCTCTTGGCGAAGCTAGAATTAATAGATTTTTATATATTAGAGTTTTATAGATACCGTAGGTATAACGGAACCTTATAGCAAGAACTATAATAGGCTTGTCAATAGGCTAGGTGTGTAGGTAATGTAAATTAAAGTTAACAACGTAATAATAACTGGTGGAGTGGTTGCTTAATAGATTAACTCCAATTATATTCTAAGAATTACTATAAGGAAAGAACTATCTAGAGTAGGGACTGTGGTCCTTTAAATACACAACCGTACTCCTAGGAAACCTCCTTATACGTAATATACGTGTACTCTGTTTACTCTATTACAGATCTTATAAATTATATAGATTATACAGATTATATTATATAACTTATACTACTATTCCTCGTTATATAGTTTTACCGGTTCCATTCTAGACTATACTCTTATTAACTAACTAGCTTCCTTTAACTCTTCCCTAAGTAGTTATAGTATTGTACTTAAAGCGTCCGTAATACTATCTCCCTCCTCTCTATCTTTGTCCTTAAAGATCCCTAGCATCTCTAGGTTGTTTACTAGAGGTATAATATCCGTATAATTAATTTAGTTGATATTGTTACTTATTATACCTAAAGCAACTCCTTCTTCTTCTATAGCTTATTGGTCTCGCACCGTTACTATTATATTATTACTAGGTGAGATAATACTATCTCTATATTCTTATTATGCAAAAGAGGGGTTAGTCTATATTGCGTTGGCGAGTCCTTCCTTCTAGTAACCTTCCTCTTATTTGGAATGCACTAAAGTGAATATTTGTTCGTCCTATGACGTTCGCTCTATCTCTAACACTAAATATACACGTCCTATAACTCTTAATAGTCGTTAAGTTCCCTAAGTAATTTATTATAGGGTCTTATATTTAATCTGCCGCTATAAAGCTTAATAATAAGCTCTTAGTGGCTTTGGCGGAACTTCGTTATTCTTATAATGCTAAGGAGGAGGCTACTACCGCTTAACAGCGCGCCCTTAACTCCTGTCTTACTGCGTCTACTTAACTAATTTGTCTTAAAAAAGTCCGCGAAAAGGTTTATTTTAAGGAGTGGAAACTTATAAAATAAGGTCTATAGGAACTTAGTAATAAGAGAACTGACTCTCTTTCTATAAAGGGAATAACTCTAAGTAGTTCGGTAGTCGCTCTTCCTAGGTCCCCCTTAGGTAATTTATTCTTTAGCGATTTTTCCTTATTAATATTGCCTGACCTATTTTCTTCTAATACTCCTATACCTTTCCTATAGCGTTCTTTAAATTTTCTAGTAGTTCCTAGGTAGTCTTATTATAGCCTATCCACTTAACCTTATACTATATTTTATCATTAACGTCCTTATAACTAATAATCTTTAAAACTTACTATTTGTCTTCTTCTTATTCTCTATACGTGTCTGCTTCGTAAACTAGTGGCTTAATATTCCTATATACTAGCTCTAGTATTATAATATACTATACTAGGTAGATTTTTATCTTAGCTAGTAGGTTTAACTTAAATATAACCAGTAAAATTCTTTATATAATTTTAAAAGGTCCTAGTCTAACGTGGTCTAACTTCTTACTTAGTTGTTAACTTTTAAAAAATTTATATAGTAGCCACACTTTATCTCCCTCCTTAAGATCTGGTCCCTTAGATCTCTTAGCATTATAGTATTTCTTTATTCTCTGCTATATTACCTTAGCTATTTCCATAAGGTTCTTATAAAGATTTATTAATATCTCCATCCTTTACTTAGCTATACTACTTGTCTTCTTTACTTAATATAGTAATAGTAATATTCTTAGCTCGTATTTATAATTCGCCTTAAATAGTAATATACCTATTCCTTTTTATAGTGTTGTATTATATATAAACTATATAACTAGTAATAATAATACCTAATTATTCTGTGCGTAATTAATATAGTGCCTTAGATACTACTCTAGTGTCTAATTTAGTCTTTCCGTTTAACCGTCTATCTACAGATAATATGCGGTGGAAGTTACTGCTTAAATTCCTTACTCCGCTAAGAATACCTCCTAGAATACTGCTATAAATCTTAGATCTCTATCCAATATAATCTTACTTAGTGCTTTATATCTTATAAATACTTCCTTAATATAGATTTTAGCGACATCTTCTACTAATATCTCTTCTATGTATGCTATAAAGTATCCCTACTTTATAAACTTATCTACTATTACTAAGATCGCGTTATAATCTTATCCGGTAATAGAATCTCTTAATTTTAGCAACTTTATAATAAAGTCCTATAATATAACCTCCTATAGTCTCTCTAGTATTTTAATAGGTTATAGCCCTCTATATAGCTTATGCTTTATTAGTTTATTTCTTTAGTAATCTAAACATTCTCTTATAACCTTTTATACTAGGTTCTAGATTCTATTAATAATATACTTCTCTTAAAGTCTTAACACTAAGCCCGTAGCTCTATTATGTCCTTAAGTTAGTCCCTTATAGAAATCTTCTATAAAGTGCTCTGCTATGCTTTTTAGGATGTACTTTGCTTCTTGGTTTTTATATATATTCGTTTATAGATCTTCTAGCTGCGCTTTTAGAATCCTTTATACCTAAAAGCTCTTTAGTAACTTATAAACTTTCTTTAGTTCTTCCTAAGTTACTATAATTTTTAGATAATTATATCTAATTAATCTATTTATATCTTTTTGCAATAAAGCCCCTAATAGCTTCTTATTATTTTATAGTTTAGCTTTTTAACTTAGAGTATCTGCTCTTGTATTGTCTGTACCCTTAGTATACTAAATCTCGAAATGGTATTCTGTAAGCATCTCTGCCTATCTAACCTATCTTTAGTTAAGTTCCTTTATTATTAGGAATCCTATTAGGTTCTTATAATCCGTCTTAACT
>Ga0307515_10008536_pt1 | contig 19948 bp, 7 predicted proteins | sample 17_EM_MG_FD_194513 | JGI IMG/M metagenome (GOLD analysis project Ga0307515, IMG submission 194513) | Populus trichocarpa ectomycorrhiza microbial communities from riparian zone in the Pacific Northwest, United States - 17_EM | ecosystem: Host-associated > Plants > Roots > Unclassified | place... | reverse complement strand
CTTATAAATTTAGGTATCTTCCTTAAATTCCTTTAAGGGTCTAAGGCTCTACTACTAGTTCCCTCTAATCCTATAGGCCTCTACTTTTCCTAACTATTAGCTACTAGATCCTATTTATACTTAGTCCTACTTAGGCTAATACTTAGTTCGCTTTTTATCTTTAATATACTATAGACAGGTGTTCTCTAAACATTCCCACTATTATTATCTATCTAGGCATTCTTCCGTAAGGAATCTTCCTAGTTAAAGTATTAAGTCCCCTTATTCTTAAACTTCTACTAGGTGCCAACTATGCATATACTTAGCATTTTAATATTTTACCTCATCCGTCATCCAATATATCCTTATTAGATACTTCCGATTTTTATCCTTAGGTGCTTTATATATATTACACATATTATCCACGCATGCTATTTATAATAGTATATAATATGCTTAGTGTCTTAAGTTAACTCTTAGCTCGTCTTTATCCTTAAGTTTAAACCTTTCTTGTGTTAATCTAAGCGTCGCAACTTTATTCGCAGGTACTAAAATTTATCTTTCGCTTCTCTAGTCCTCTAATTACTCCTTTAGATCTTTTAACGTCATAATTAAGGCCCCCTTAATATAAGTTATAGCCTTTTCTATAATCGGGTAGTCTTAGACAACTTTTTCATCTAACTATATATAGAAATCTTCCTACTTGTCATTATACCTTTACCTATACCACTTTTGGTATAGCTGCTTAAGTATATACGCTCTATCCGTAAGGAAGTATCTTCTTATTACTATATCGTAACAGCCCTTTATGTATTATTCTTTAAACCTAGTTAGGATTCCCAAATCCTCTTCTTATTCCAGTTCGGTAAGCCACTTAGCTCTTAATATGCCTGTTCTTAGCCTATTAGTAATTCTTTATACTAGCACTTTATCCCTTATACAACCTAGTAAACTAAATCTCTTATCTAGTTTCTGCTCTTGCTATAAGGTAATTCTTACTCTAAATTCCTCCATGGTTTCTTTTCTTTCGCGTCTTATAAGTAGATCCTTAAAGTCTTTATACTTCTTAATCTTAGTATTAACTTTTTAATCTTTAGGCTAAATACTATATTTAACTAGTAAGATCTCTAGGTCTATATATCTGTCTCCTAGTCTAATTGCTACCTAAATTACAGATTCTCTAATCTATAAAGAAGCTCCTTACCTCTTACCTATAGGTGTCCTTATTCGTGCTCTAAATTCTTAATCCCTTAGATTCTTTAATCCTAAGCTTACTTCTAACTTAAGCTTAGCTCCCGCCTTAGTCTAACTAGGCGTCCGTAGTATTCTTATCTCGTCTTAAGAGTCTTAAATCTTATCTATCTCGTCTTAAGAATTTAATGCCTATGGGAAACTCTGTCCCAAGCTCATTCGTATATTCCTAAACTAAGCTATTGCCCTACTCCGTCGGTTTTTGTCTGTTGTGGGTCCTTAGGTATACCTTATCTTATTTTAAGAATCTTAGTCGTCTCTTATCTCGTCTTAAGAATCTTAAGCCTTTAGCCTTTTGCCTTTATTAAGTGGTAAGCTAGCACTGGCAGTTATCTGCTTACTTAATCTCTTTTAGATACTACTCCTACCGTCTTATAAAGCGATGGATGCCGTATCCAACGGTATTATAATGCCCGTTATTAAACCTTACTCTATGGCGGTCTTAGTCTCTACTTCTAATGCTAATATCTTAAGATCTCCTTTCTTAATATCGCTAAATGGATTCTTCCCGAAGTCCCTTTCTAAATACTGCCTTATTAACACTATACTAAAAGTTGCTATTAGATCTTTGTTGCATTTATAGAGCCTATCTTACTCTTTATAGTCTTAGGTAGCTTTTAGTTTCTCTAAACTAGGTTCCTATAACTAATAGCTTGCGCTATACTTAGCGTCTTTATAAATTCGGCACGCGTTATTATAGCAAAACGTAAAGTAGTTAATTAAATAATCTTTTATTCCTCGCAGTGCATTATCGTCCCTCTATATATATATACCGTCTACTAATCCGGTTCCCTTTATTACATAGTAACTCTAACTATCTTTGCAATTTCTAGCAAAATAACCCTATTTTCCGCAATTTATGCAAACTCCCTCTTTAAACCATTTTTTTTATTATAGAGTCCGCCTAAATATCTTCTACTACTAAGATCCCTAATTCGGCCTTTACTCCCTAGACCTTTAATTACCTAATTCTTATCCTCTTAGTTTCCATAGTATCTTACTCTATCTCTTATAGGTTTCTTTAGTACCACTTAGGTCTATTAGCTCTACGCCATACCATAGTTTCTAACTTAGCTTTAGTTAATGCGTATTCTGCGCCTTATATAACTATAAAACTTTATCCTAACCTCTCTTAGTCTATTCCCTTTAGTAGATCCTATTATTAATCTTTATCGCTTAATCTATTAATTCCCTTAGGGTATCCGCATCTTTTATTAGAATAATTACGTCCTAAACTTTAGCCTTAAGTCCCTGTTTATACTGTGCTATAAGCGCCCTATTATTCCACTTAACTTATATTACTAGCGTTTAGAACTACGTTATATATTTAATAGCTAAGGTTCGTTACGTAATATCTTAAAGCTTTCTTTCCGTCGTGGTTATTGCCTCCAGATCTCTAAACATCTGTGTAAGTCGCTCTATAAATCTATTCCAGCTTAAGAATATAAACCGTACTTCTTAGTTCGTTATTATTATTCTATTTACTTATATCTCTATAAGGTAAGGCTTAAACCATTTAAGTGCTCTTCCTAATAAGAATAATCCTACATACGCTATTTAATCCATAGGTATTACCAGCTTTGCTCCCTCTTGCGTAACCTTAAAGTGCATTTATATAAGGAATCCTTTAAGCTTTAATCTCTCTCCTAAGAATCTTTTAATTAATAGTAACTTAACCTTTACTGCTTCTATCCTATTAATCCTTTATTTAAGTGCCGTATTATTTTCTGTTAACTAGTTAACTATTTCCTATAGTTGTTTAACCGTTACAGGTTGTTATAAGTTAGTATCTACTATATTAGTGTCACCTCCTAACCTTGAAGTAGTTACCGCCGTTAATAGCGTTATAGTGGCTGCTTTTGGTGGCATATTATTTAACTTTTAATACTATAACTAGGTAGTGATTGTATAACGGAACCTTATAGCAAGTACTACGGTAGGTTCGTTAATAGGCTAGGTATATAGGTAATGCGTAAAGTTAACAACGTAATAATAACTAGTGGAGTGGTTGCCTAACAAATTAACTTTAATTATATTCTAAGAATTACTATAAGGAAGGAACTATCTAGGTAGGGACTGAGGTCCTTTAAATACACGACCGTACTCCTATAAAATCCTTCTTGTACGTGATATACGTGAGGTACGTAAGGTACGTACATTCCGTCTGTTCTCTACGTTCCTTATATAGCACATTATGTAACTTATACTACCATTCCTCGTCATATAGTTCTACCGGTTCCATCCTAGACCGTGCCTATATTAACCAACTAGCTTCTTCCAACTCTTCTCCAAGTAGTCGTAACATCGTACTTAAAGCGTCCGTAACAACTAGCTAACTAAAGTTCTTACGGACTATTGTAACCTTAAGTACTTTATAACTATAAAGTAGTTAAACTAATACTAAGTATATTAGAATAAGCTCCTCTCTAGTTTTAACTTTAAAATTATATATAGACTAAAAGTATAAGATACTAAACCTAATAGCCTAATACGCTGCTTATAAGACCTTCCTTAGTTTAAAGATAACCCCTATAATTAGTTCTAATAATAAATAATCTTAAAAGTATAAAATTTGGCCTTAGGTATACTACCTATAATAGAGCTAACTATACCTTAGCTTTATGCTATAAAACTAGAGTTACCTCTTAAAATTAATAAGCTTATTACTATGGTATATAATACCTCTGTTAACCTATTACTGTATTAACTTATTACTGTAAAGACCGCTAGCGCCTATACGCTGCCTATTAACCTTTAAAGCTTAGGCTAGATTAATATAGCAGCCTTAGAAGTAAAAGAGAATAGGCTCTATTATAAAGGCCGCCTATTTATCCCTAACTTAGAAAATCTATAACGGCAACTAATTTAAATGGCCTACGACCTTTAATTAAGCGGCTACCTAAGCAGAGAAGGAACTTACGAGCTTCTTAGCCGATACTACTTTTGGCTAAAAATAATAGACTTAGTTAAACGCTTTATAGGCGTTTACTATAGTTATAAGCGCGCTAAGGCCTTTAATATAAAGTACTAAGGACTATTATACCCTCTACTAGTACCTATATAATAATGGGTAGATATTACTATAGATTTTATTATTAACCTACTACCTTATAAACGACACGGCCGTACCTATAAGAATATCCTTATAATAATATGCCGATTTATAAAAGAGCGCCACTACGCCCTAACTAAAGGCGTAGCCGTTACTAACGTTACTAACGCCTTTCTTTATAAAGTTTAGTAACTATATAAATTACCTAACTTAATTACGTCTAACTAAGGTATATAATTTAACTCTAATATATAGAGATAAATCTACTAACGCCTTAGTATCTCCGTTAAGATATCTATATCCTTTTATTATAAAACTGCTAGGTAACCGGAAAACGCTAATGCTAGTATAAAAGCGTACCTATAATAAGTAGTTGCCTATAGTTAAGATAACTGGGTAGATTACCTCCTACTAGGTAAATTCGCAGTAAATAACTACGTCTTAACTATTATAGGACTTACCCTATTCTTTGCGAATAAGGGTTATTACCCCTAATCTAGTATAGAGCTACTAGAACCTATTAATAAGAAACTACTATATAGAAAACGCCTTAAGATGTTACTTATTAACTAGTATGCAGACTATATAAAAAAAATTACTTAACTACTATAAGGGAAAAATGGCCTAGGCTTAAGCAAAGCAGGCCTACTTTGCTAATTGTTATAAAATGCCACCACTAGAGATATATATTGGCGACTAGGTATAGCTAGATATACGTAATATCTCTATATAGAGGCCTATAAAGTTACTTAATTATAAGAACCTTAGCCCCTATTTAATTAAATGAGTTATTAATAGAGGAGCCATATATAAGCTAGAACTCCCACCTACTCTAACTACCTGTAGGATATAGCCTATATTTTACCTATAGCTACTACACCTCTATTAGCCTAACCTCTTACTAGGGTAGATATAGCCTAAACCCCTACTAGTACTAATTTAAGATAAGAACGAAGATAAAAACTATAAGGAGTAGACCGTTAAACGAATTATTAACTCTAAATACTTTAGTAAAGGCAGAGGATAACGGCTTTACTATAGAGCTATATATATAGGATTTGATATAAATTAGCTAGAATAGTAACTATAAGAAAACTTTAAAAATATAAAGGATCTAATTAGTAACTTTTACTACGCGAACCTATAGAGACTGGGCCTAAGTAGAGATTTTATACCTAATCCTCTATGGGAGCCCTTATAGAGTTAAACCGTTATATATTACTACGTAAAGGCAAATTACTATTAGATTACCGTTAAATTATAATAAAATGCGATTACGTAACTAGAATATTGTTAAGATATCTAGGAACTTTAACTAGCGGTTAAAGTTATTTAATTGGTTAGATTCTTAGATGCTAAGCCTTATTATATAATATTATTTTAAGCCTTTAGCGATACCCCCCTTTCTTCTTTTTTATACCTTAAGTATCCCTTCTATATATATATAGTAACTATAGCGTCGCCGGAGCTCCGCCTTTATAGGAGGGGGGGTAGTGTTACGGAACCCTACTGTATGTTACGGCACTGTTACAGACCCTAGTCAGGGGCTCGGCCGAGCCTTGGCGCCATATATATAGACGTGTCCTTTCCTCGACCTTCTTCCAGACCTCGTCTTGGAATTCTCGTTCACTGGCTACCAATAGATTCTGTTTTTTTGACTAAGCCTTTACACCGCAGGGGCCTTTATAGGAGAGCCCCGTGCTCTTACGTATACCTTGTGTACAGCTTATATTAGCTACGCGTAGGTATATTACCTCCTTACGCCCTTAACCCTTACAATTGATTGTGTAACGTCTTATAGACTCCTTAAATACATACGCTCTATAGCTACTGCCTTTAACCTATAATACGCTCCGTTAAGATTTTAAACCTATTTACCTTTAAGTTTAAGGGTGAAGGCCCTACGCGCTATATGCCCTTAATATTTACGATACGCGCTAGTAAGTAGAACTAGTACGGCCGCCTTAAAACTATTAGGGCTATATATAATAAGAAGCCGCTTATCTATATACTTAGCGGGCTAGCTTTCTACCTTTTATACTATTAGGACCTTAGTAATAAGCCGTTCCTAGACTTTAATAAGCAGTTAGTGTAGTATAATATCCGCCTAATTAAGAGCAGCGCTAGGAACCGTAAGGCGGCCTTCTTATATAACTTACAGCGGGAGTAGGTTGCTAAGGCGTTTTAGTACATTAGTATCTTCTTATAGAAGAAGACCTATATTAGATAAAGCGCTAGCGCTAAGACAGTAGAGCTAAAAGGGGTTAGCGAGGACTAGATTAGACGTGCTAGTAGGTAGAACTAGGAGCAGATAGTTAGCTACTACTTAAACTCGCTACTACAGGAGTTTATATGGACGATAGCCGGCCATACGCTACAGATGGGCTGCTTTAAGATTTATAGGGTAAGCGTCGCCCCCCTAACGTACTACTGTCAACAATCTAGCCAGAGCTAGACGTCTAGAAGGGTTAGTTCGGCCTAGGTCGGCCAGATTAACAACCTCGCGGCTATAGGCGCCACGAACCTCCTAGTTTACCTCCGGGAGGTTATCCTACAGGACTTAGTAGTCCTCCGCGAGATATTCCTAAGTAGTCCCGTATAGAACCACCCCGTCTTCCAGTATAAGGCCTATCTACCCTTTGCGCGGAAGGTTGAAACCTACCTACAGTAGGAGGAAGAAGGCCCCAGCTGGCTATTAATACTCTACTAGGCTGTACCGGCTATTGCGGACTGCCTAAAGACTATAGACGCCCGGAATAACCTAAGAGCACGCAAGAACGACAAGAGAGCACGTAAGCTGCAGGCGTCGTTTAACCGTATGGCCGAGTCCCAGTGGGCGCAGTCTTCGCAGCTTTAATTGCTTACGTCCGGTAGCCTTACCTTTCGGCTTAAGGTCCCTTCGGCACGTCTACCCACGGCATATCCACTAGCGCCTCTATCTGTCGCGGGATTGAGTCAGTATACGTTGGCCCGGGCGAGCGCTATAGCTTCCCCTTTGCTGGTGCTGCCGCAGCTATAGCCGCAGCCGTAGCAAGGGCCTAAGTCTAAGCTCGAGCTCGAGCTCTAGCCTAAGTAGCCGCCCGTGTATCGTATATGCTGCGCGGTAAAGTCCGTACGGGCCCTTTAGCGCGAGTGGACTAAGGGGCTTAGAGGTAATCCTTTTGTAGCAGCGCTAGATTCTAAATAGGGTAGTAGATGGTGGGCTAGTCGGTAGAACGAGCTCCAATAGTACTCCCTATGGTTTAAGGTTATTAAGGAGATTAAGCGGGTTGCGTAGGCCTAGAGGGTTAGCGAGGAAGCGGCTATATAGTAGGTTAATCTACAGCAGGACCAAATACAGTGCTCGCTAGATTAGCTTTATAAACGGCTTTAAGCGGGTAAGAAAGCTTTTAAATAGTATATATCTCTAAAATACTAAGGAGTCTTCTATTAAGTTTCTATTAAAACCTTTATCTAAAGCCCCTTAGGGGCTCATTTTGGTGCGGTATAAGTTTGGTGGGGTGCTTATACGATAGCGGCGCCCGACTTAAAACATAAATATCTTTATCAACCTATAGCCAATTCCTACCATTCTAGTGCGAGCAGAGAGCTCTTAGCCAGCTCTACGTATAGCGCTCGACGGGTATTAAGAGCGCGGTGTCGCTGGCGATCGTAGATCGACCGTGGACATGGGGTAACATCCACATGCCACTGAGCGCACGGGCCTCTTCGCCTACAAAATCTGACTCAGCGGCTGATTCAGCCATACAAATCAAACCGTTACACAGCCCCAGCCTAATGGACCGAATTTGAATGACATAGCATATCACAATATTCGTTATCTTATGCAATTCTTAGAATGCTATTTGTTTAAAATAGATCCTTTTCCCCCTTAACTGGAAGGTCCCTGCTCTAAATCAGCGAAAACCTCCAATGCGTCTTACGGCAGTTTTGCCTGAACACAAAGTGGTTCATCGTGATGAAACAGATCCGGGGTTCATCGGATATCTATATATAGGTGGATGTATGCGCGTTCCTCCTCATTTATGGACTGTTAGCTGACGACCAAGATTCTTCGGCATACAGCTGCCCCACAAGCAGCACTTATCGAACGTCTAGCACGCTCTTCGGTTGCTGTGCTCTGCAACCTAAAAGCTGTTTATGGTACACAGGTTGTAATAGCAATGCTATATTAGTGACACTAGAGTCAGTAAATCTGCCAGCAACTATAGTGCCATGGTAAGCAGTCATGATTAAAGTAGAGAGTTATCCAATAACCATTTAATGGCCAGTAACGCCGGTATTCCATGTATATCGTACACACTCCTCCAGGATATCAACGATGTTTCCCCTAAGACGCACTATGAGTGCTATTCCTCAGTCATCAACGGGATAACCCTCAACGGAATCACATTCTACCGCAATATCGTAGCTGCGACGACCTCCTCGCAACGGACATCTTCTACATCCCCAATTCTGACCCAGACCTCCAGCGATACAGCAACATCTCGGAGCAGCACTAGCCGCAATATCCCGTTGACAACCAGTGCCAGTCCAAGCGCAACACAAGGGGCTTCTAGCTCGTCCACACTGGCCGCAATAGCGGCGCCTAGCAATAATAGTGATTCATCTCTGGGGGTGAATACTATTGTAGGCATTGTATTTGGTGCGCTGGGTCTCGTTGTTGCCATCGTTACCGCTTGGTTCAGTTGGCGAATGTGGAAAGCGAAGAAGAGGCGGCGGGAGATATCGCAGACTTAAGGCGTCCAGCGAAGCGATGGAGCTGGTATCCCTCTATAAACTGTATTAGAATCTAGGGTAAAAGTAATCCATTTCAGTGGAGCGTAGTTGTTTGGATATGAAGGCTTAGCTTAGCTATATTAAGACTAACCTTTCCAACGTTTCTTGGGTTTATCTTTCGCAATCTTGCCCATTATTTTGTCTTCAAGTGCTATGGCCTATATCAGTTCTTAATAGACCATGGTGTGCTCCGGATAATGGTAGAGGTGGAGATTTAGAGTAGATTGGAGGAGTTAATCGGACAGTCGGATATTGGAGAGGATGGAGACGACATGGTGGACGCCGTGGACGCCAAGTTTTATAGAGACGGCAAGTGCCTTTGAGGGTGGGTGTGGAGGTCTGATAATGATGGCAAGAGCCTTCGAGGGTGTATGAAAGTTCGATATGGCAGATGCTTAGACGTTAGATGGCATAGCATAGTAGAGCAAAGATCGGAGAAAAGACGCGCGCAAGGGCCTTAATCGCCGCTAAACCCAAAAAGATAGCGCACCAGGACAGAGTTTACTTGTCAAACTTTTTTGTCAAACTTTTTTACTTGTTAAACCCTTTTACTTGTCAAACTTTCTACTAGTTAACCTTTTTTCCTGGTTAGACTTATTTTCTAGTTAAACCTTTTTCCTAGTCAGGCGCTTTTACCGGTCACGTCGGAGTATATTTCTTCTTCAAATTATACCTGGTTACTAAGTACATGTATAGATCTTCTTAAAAGCGCTGTTCCAGCCCAGCGCCGGCTTGCAGGGGGATTATCAATGAAATTATAAATGTAAACTGTTGGTAAGTTTAAACAAGGAAGGCAGGATATGGGGATGTAAGACAGCGGCTTAGGAAGAGATGCATTATATGCGAGATTTAAAAATTAGGGGGAAGAGGAATTAGGAAACAGTCCCGTGTATACTAAGAGCATAACCTCGTAAATGCACTTTATCGTCTAGAGATATTTTACAAACTCCGCATTTAATCCGCTCACCTGCCTTAAGATTAGAGAGATGCTTCCGCCGGAAGTGCTTACTTAGATCGCTAGGAGTCCCGAAGGCATACACGCGCTTATTAATTGGTAACTTTTTATTTCCTAAATAGAGGATGTAGATCGTCGGCCTCTTTTTAGTGTACACCAATAACATGGCAGCTTTTAACTCTTTCTCCTGCGGCGACTTAGTGTTCTCTTTCTTAACTACTACTGGCTTGGCTCTGCCAGTGGAGTGGCTTCGGTTTTTAGGCGTTTCGCCTTCCTGGGTTTCGCAATACGCCCAGACCGCATTAATTACGTCATTACGCCATCTAACCTCCGCCTCGAGTGTCGCCCCTAGTGGAGTAAGTATTAATATCTTAATTAACCATCTTTACTCCGGAAGCGTGTCCTCTAAAAAATAGGATACTACTTTTAATTCCTTGCTAACCTTTACGCTAGCAAGTTACCGTTTAACTAATCCTACTAGTTCCTCCCTATCATATCTCTCCTGTATCTCAATTAGAAGTGCACCTTTCAGACGTTGTCTCTTATTAGTAATTTACTGATTTAATTCTTGGAGCTCTGGATGATCGGTGACCTTCCCGCGGAGGCGGCGCTTAAGTTTCTCCCGACGCTCAAGTAGGTCTCAAATGACTGGATTTTTATTTACAGATTCTGCCTACTCTCTGGTGAGGCCCTATGGCCGATTTGGGTTAATCTATCTATTTATATTATAAGCAGACCGCATAACCGAATGCTGAGGATCTAGTCCCCATACAATTGCTGCAGTGTCCACTAAAATAATGTGCTAAAGGTAGTGCTTTAGGAACGTTCGTATATCCGCGTGCTGCATTATCAGGTTCTATAGCGCCTCGGTAACATAGCCTATGTGTACAGTACAATTAGAATTAGCACATGCGGATAAAATAAAGGGAGATACAAACCACTCTTATTAAAGGCTTTGCCGGTGCCATATCGGAGTGCATATAGGCGCGTAACTTGTGTAAATCCTATAATTTAGCCAATTTTCTTTATTGCTAACCTAACGACCGCATACGACAACTTCTTAGTGGGAGAAATACCGCAACCATGAAGTATCTTAACAACGCTACGGAAAATAGGGACGTCGGCCATCTCTGGTTTTAGCAGCAGTCGTAGTTGGTTACAGCTAGGCTTAATGTCTAGCATACTAAGCTTCTTAGGGGAAGTTAGGTTAGGTGCCTTAAAGGCTTAGTTAGCAAAGATAAACCTAAGTAGTACTACGTGGGGGCTGAAGATAAGTAACGGATTATAGACGATCTCGGGGACGGGGAAAGTATTGCTGCTTACAATGTTAACGACGATTCGAGTTAGGAAATACTGCTTAGTAAGGAAAGGGGATTTAACGTACATGTCTTTTGCACCGAGGTAGCCTTTTATAAATTCGAACGTGAACTTAAGTAGAACCCGATTAGGGCCGCCTCCCTGATCTCACAGCACTGTAACTGCTATATATCGGTAGCATAAATCTAGCAGTGCTTGAGGTCGGCTTGCCGTGAATCCAGCTAGCTACATAAATAGCTGAATTTCCATGCGAAGCCGACCGTGTGAGTATTACTTCTCTGTCGTGCTTAAGTTTGTCCGAAGCGCTTCCTTAAGGTCTTCCACGTATATGCACGGCTTTTCCTTGCTATGTTCCTTCAAACCGTACTTCGTCGCAAGTTTGCTAAGTACCTAGCATGTAATATTAGCCGTGATTTTCTTTATCCCAATATATGCTTGTTAACTACCGTATGTATCTTACGGTTGATCTCGCCGCTGATCTTGTTGCTAGTAGCTCTCTCGTATATAAGGCGATAGATTTTCCAGTATGTGCCCAATGAACTCTTGTATTTGGTGCCGCGTCTTCTTCTTCCTCCCTTGCCTTTCTTCTAATTTAGTAGCCAGTTAAAGAAGCTATGCAAGACTTTAACAGACACGGCTTCGTACATCTTTTAAGGGTCCTTGTTTACGTATCAGCAGTATCTACGCCATATTAGATTTCATTAGCACTAAGGACGACTCCATACTATAGTGGAGAAAGGAGCGTGCTACTTACTGGTGCCACTGCTCTTTAGTCCGGTCGAGTAGTACGTTTATACTAGGGCGGTAACCCTGCTTCGTAAGCTCCGACTTATCGAAGTCTTCTTCTAGCTGTCGAAGGTAGTACTCTGGTGGATGTGTATTATCCCCTAGTAGCCATGCCGCATTGGCTATCTCTCCGTTGCCAACAGCATCTAAATTAACATCCAAAACCTCTGTCAAGTCAGTCTCGTAGCCCGCCTTATCTTCCAAACCGGAGTCGGTTCACTCCGTGTTGATAGAAGAGGAATTATTGGATTAACGGCGACCCATCTTTGTTTAGGCGCCTGATAATATGTAAACTGGAAGAAAGGATGGAGGAGAGCAAGTGCAGGTGCAACACGAAGAGAGAGAAAAAGGCAATGGAGAAGACCGGCCGGCGGTTGTGCAGTGAAGCGGGTTGAAAAGAGAGGATGGGAGGAAGTCATTTTATAGGAGGAACCAACAGATGGCGAAGCCATTGTAAAGGCGCTGCGCAGCAACAGCGTGAGGGCCATATTACTGTAGGCCTCTCTTGCTTGTGTCGCGGCCAGAGGGGGGAGGAAAATGGGAACCAGGAAGCATGAATTATAAATCGAAGAAAAAACGGGGCGCTACGCCGGCGGCATACAGGGCGTTCCTGGACCCCTGGCTAGCGCGAGGCTTGGCTGGTGGACCCTCCGTCATAAGCCCGGGCGACTGATTGGCCCGTGGTCTGGCAAGTTTACCGCCAAAAACGGCGTCACAAACCGCCAAAAACGGCGATCCATTTGCCGTCTGATTGTTTAATAAAGTACTATTCTAAGCTTGCAAGTCAAAAATTACAGGCTCTTAGCTATTAGCCTTGAGAATGAGGTCGAGCCTCAGAGTTAGATGACTCTACCGACGGGCTTTCCAGCCCGAGCACTGGTTCGCTGGGAAGTTCTCTGGGGTCCTGAGCCTTTCCGGGCATTCCAGAGACTTCAGTATAGGCCGGTTCCTCCATCTCTTTCAGCGGCTTGGCCTTGTCAGATTGTCTTTTCCTCCAGAAAAGAAGATCCAGCGAGCACAATCACCCCGCCTAGAGATGCACCAATAACAACTCCTACTACATTTGGCTTGCTGGATTGCTGACTTGGGAGAGAAGAGGTTGCCGAAGTGTTTGGCGGAGCAGTGGTTGTTGGAGTGGGTGTTGGAGTGGACGCTTGATACGATCTTTGAAAGGCATAGAATAATGTACTGCCTAATGTCCCATTGGGCGGTCCCGAGACAGTTGCTCCTCTTTTGGCTCTGTTCGGAATATAATCAATTATGACTGACACCTGACGTCGTTCAGGCAGGGATGAGAGGGGATGCTTACGTCCCACCTATTACTTGGATTACATCCAGAGGGTTTCACGCCCGAGAAGTCTAGAACAAACGGGCTCCAAGATGAGTTATCGGGAGTATCTTGTCTAAGATTGAGGTTGTGCCTCCTACGGATGGAGCGTGGTAACCCGAGGAGTTGGGGAAGGTCCCGCCCATGGTGATTATTTGCGTGCCATTGGCAACATCGCAAGAAAGTGAGTGATGTCCATACGACGGTACCGTAGTCTTGGGTACCATTTTATCCATACGAGCGCAGGAAGACTTAGAATGTAGACGTCGTTAAATGTCATGGATCCGTTGATAGTGGCCGCTTCGGATCTCAGGTCACCGTAGATATATCTGTAAAGAAGCATGCATAGTGTAAATCATCAGAACATCTAACCATACCTACATACTGAACGAATATTTATTATCGAGCCAAGTCACACCGCCGCAAAATCTTGTCCTTGGCTCTAGAGCATCACCAGTGGCATTCTACTGGTTCCGTGTGCTACTCCATATTATAGACCATAATACTCTGCTCGCTATTAGTAGCTGTCAAGAAGAGGGGTGCAGGTGCGCACGGAGTAGTATTACGTCCGTAGGAACCTAGGCGTGTCAGCGCTACGTCTACTAGGGTTCATCGGAGAGGCGTACGCCAGAGATTTGCCCGGTGCCACGATCTTGAGTAATCCCACCAAAGTAGACCAGAAGGCTGGACCTCGATATTGGAATAAACACCATGAGGCCTTCGCCTCTCCCTTTATCACCAATTCCGGCGCTATTCGTATAGGTCCTGGAAATCGCGTCGAATGTGATGTGGTTTGACGAATACTGAGGTCCGCCAGCCGACCAGTTATCAGTCAGGTTAATTTGAAAACCTCCGAGTCCGCTGTCTTGTGCCACAGCTGACGCGCCATACGCCAAGTACTCTGGTTGTCCTTTAGTTTCAACGACGTCCCATAGGCCGCGGACAGTATTGTAAGACCAGATGACAAAATTCGTTGGCGCTTCATCGGTAAAATAGCCACCAGATGCGTAGAAGACTTTATTGACTGTGTCGGTCCAGAGTGTGCCACCAGGTCCAGACGAATTTTTCATCATGCCTTCCTTGACCTGGGGAGCCAACTCGCTCACTTCTAGAAGGCCTGAATACAGGAGATCATGATCTGGGTTGATATTAGTACTGGGCAGTCTGTGCGATCGGAATCTTCCAGGCAGTTGTCTTAATTTGTGTGATTCAGAGGGTTTTGCGAAAGTGGATTCCAATTTATATATCCACCGTCGATGTAAAGGCGATTGTCAATGACTGCTGTGCGATGACCAAAGCGGCGACAGAAATCCATGATCTGATCCTTTGCGAGGGCTCGGCGTGAAAAGTAGGCTCCGGCAAAAACAGTTTAATAGGTTCGACCTCAGGAATAAATGTATTTTAGTCTTGCGGCAGATATTTAGCGATCCGAGAAACATGAGATAGAGAGGGGGAAGTGGTATGAATTGCCACGGCCTTGCAAATCGGGGTGCTAGACCTCCCTATATCTTCCCACTGCGACTGACGTGGAGTTCTCTGTTCTCTTTTATTTGGCGTGCACAACCTCGCCCCGCACCTCGAATACCACCAGTTGCAACTCTAGGGCCGTAGTTCCCTTTCTAACTGCACAATGGCTGACGCTAACTACGAGATGCGGGAAATATGCTGTAGCCTTACATGTCCGCCCTATTGTCTCACATGCATTTATGGCATGTTAGTGGAGACCCCGGGCGCTGCACCTGTGGTTTGGGTTTGGGGTGCTGTTGGGGCTAAGCCATTGTATCACGATGCAATATGGGAGGACGGTGGTAGGAGACTCCATGGTCATTCCGAACAGATCTATATACTAGAACGCCATCACGTGATCGCAGGAAACTCTAGCCCCTCCCCCCTTAGCAACATATTAGATGAAGAAGCCCTCACGGTGCACAGCAGCCTCGAAAGACGCGTCTGCAATTGTGGCAAAGATTTAGCATTGTTGCCCAAGAATGGACAGACATTACAAATACTTACCCCAAGTCGTGAGGTTAGAGAGTGGTAGATATTAGTATCTTGGTCGACTCGAAATAGACTTATGAGAATGCCTACCGGTAGTATCTAACAAGCACGAGGCTCAACTTTTCAAAGCAAGGACTGGCCAATCGGCTCGAGAGATTAGAGTTTGGGGTCTAGACGTGCACCTCAAATTTTTGCATACGTTCAGGAAAAATCATCGTGGCAAGAATGGAAGTAACCATCACTCTGATATTCCTCACCCGGCTATTTTTTACCTACACCAAACCCACCCATCTCCCTTGAGGAAATCACCCGTCAGCCATAAAACATTTACCCTCCCGCAGCGCCCCGCACAAGCGTGAACATAAAAGCATTAACCACCCTCAACCTCACCACAAAGTCTCCGCGGAATCTAACCCAGCAAGTCATCAAACGCGCTGCTAGTCTTGGGCGCTGCGCCGGACTGGCTCCCCGGCGTGGACGATGTCGGCGCGCCCCAGATGCCCGCGCTCGCCTTTTGCTTGGCCATGTCGGCCATGGTGATCTTCTGCGTGGGTGTCGATGTCTTCTTGATAGTAGTGCCGGCCAGTAGTGAGCTGAAAGCGTCACCGCTGGATGAGGATTTAGGTGCGGAGGTGGGTTTGCCGATGGAGGGAGAGGGAACGCCAGGCGTGTTAGTCGCGGATGATGGAGCCGGGTTGGCGGCGAGCGGGACGGAGGTGTAGTAATTTGGCTGAGAGGCCTGGAAGCCTGCAGGGCGATACTGTTGCGCTTGTTGCGGGACGGGAGGGGGAGAGAAGGTGGAAGTAGTGGCTGGAGAAGCGGTTTTGTTGCTTGGAGCAGGAGAGATGGATGCGAAGAGGTCGTTTATATTTGCGCCTTGAGTGCCAGAGCGGGGTTGTGGTGCAGCGAATTGAGTAGAAGATGTAGTTGTCGATGTTGATGCAGGAGGTGCGATACTTGCTAGTGAAGGTTGTGGTGTTGGCTGTGCTGCTGGCGGAGGAGCAGCCTGGAAGTCGTCAAACTCATCGTCATCGGGACCGAAGTCAGGAGCGCCAGCTTTTTGTTTGCCGTTCGAGGAAGATGTGGTTGCGGGTTCTTCATCACCGAAGGAAAATAGGTCTACCTCGGGCTCCTTTGGTTTTGGAGGATCTGCCTTCTGGGTCTCACGTTTAACACCGGTTGAGGCTGGTGCTGCATCTGCTTTCCTCCGGCCTGGTGCGGCGACAGCGCCCTCATCGTACTCGTCATACTCTTCAAATCGGTCTCGACGAGTGTGCGTGTCCGAAAATCCTCCAGTATTGCCTCCGAACCCGCCTCCGTCGCCATACACGCCTCCGCTGAAGCCTCCATAACCGCCATCTGCTTCCTCGCTGCTGAAGCCACCATATCTGCTTCCGCCTCCTGACATGCTTCCTCCCATACCCATGCCGCCTTCTGCACCGCCATACTTGTTTCGTGTAGCTCGAGCCTTCTTCCTCTCCGCTCGAATACGGTCAACGTCGCTGAGCAGTTCCGCCAATTCCTTTGACCGATTGCGGACATTGACACCCTGGTCCTTGCCGTTTTGATCGATGAAGTGGAATTGCCTTAGCATTTTAAGGAGGGAAATGTGAGAGCGCGCATCGTCGATAACCCGTTCCGAGCCATTCTTGATGAGAAATTCGAGCAATTGGAGTGCCTTTTCTAAGTTAGCATGGCAGCTGTGGTCTATCTTCAGCGACCCACTTTATAAATCTGCCTCCACTCCTCTGCGGCTTTCTCGGTAAATCTCTTGTAGATCATGGGCATGATTTCGTTAAGCAGTTGGCTAAAGAAGTCAGAATCTGCGTAGGAATAATGGGAGCCTGGAAGCGCGCTGACTAGTTGTATGTTCCATTTGCAATTTCTTGCATTAACGTCGACGATGCACCTAGACACCGAAGATTCTGAGCTGGGATAATAGAGCGGAAACCGGACGCAACATACCCCAAGGCTCGTTATTGGTGGCCTCTCTAACCTTTGCCTCCATCTCGGTATAATTCATGACGGCTGGAAGGACAGGTTAGCATTGGCGCCCAAACGGGTCAACTTCGAGGGTCAACCTACCATTTTGAACTTTCCGCACGCCAGCTTTGAGATCGTAGAGGGTGAGATTGCTCACTTGCTCCTTTAAGCTGGAGAAGTCCATGATGGCGGAGAATTTTGGAGGCGAAGTTTGGGAGGTGTTGGAGGGGCTGAGGTGTGCAGCTTATTATTGAGCCGCTTTGATGAGTTGCGATCAGCATTTATGAAGCGCTGCTAATATAGAAGTCACGTGAGCAGTAAGAACGGTGTAAGCTTCTCTTAGTTGAAGTCAGAAAGATTAGCATTAACTATCACTCGTAAACTTAGTTGACAGCAATAGTCCCCCTGTATGCGCCCGCGACAACGGGCGTCTGTTGTAAGTCACGGGATTTGTTGGGGAGGCATCGCGGTGTGCTGGAGCCTGACTCGGCATTCTCCCGGGACGAAAATCGGCAGCCAATGTTCTTGCTGTTGCATATTCCCCTTTTTTCCCTTCATCCTCTAGAAGCGGTACCTCTAATTGCATCGTCCCTTGTACTATAGTTGGAGCATTGACGGTCATTGTAATTGTAGCATCTCTGTTCCCCAGGCATTCCTCCAGGAGCAGCTTCCCGATCCCTTCCAGCTTCATTTCCATCACCACCTCAGGCAATTGGCGGCCGGGTTGTACAGTACCAGACGAAAGAATCGGTGAGAGCCCATCGCCCATGACCGAGCCCCACAGCACCCACTTGGGATGGATTGTGCATATGATACTGTCGTCTCCTTTGGCTGGCTCTGCTGACGGCGGCTTGGAGCTTCAAATCCGACGCTAAGACATTCACAGCAAACAGCCCAGCCCACCCCGCCATCATGCCCCTCACCTCGCAATCTCTTCTTACCCAGTCTCGTCTTGCAACGCGCACCTATCTCAAAAACCCCTCATCCATAAGATATTTCCATCCGACAAACACAAACATGGTCATCAGATGCTTTTTTGACTGCACCTGGTCTGGCCCCGAGGTCGAGATCGACTCCAAGGGCAACGTCACCAAGACCGGCGAAGTGAAAGGTAAGCTGCCATTGACCTCAAATCCCTTCCCCAAAATCCCTTCCCCAAAATCCCCCCCCGGCTCCTGCTGCACTTCATCGAGGAGCCATTATCATACCCATCTTCGCACCTCCTCCAATTCTCACAAGCAATTGCTGACGTTTGCCTGCTCTACAGACCAGCACGGTCGCATCAACTTCGAGCTCTTCGACGACGTCGTCCCCAAGACAGCTGAGAACTTCCGTGCTCTCTGCACTGGCGAGAAGGGCTTTGGATACAAGGAGTCCAAATTCCACCGTGTCATCCCGCAATTCATGCTTCAGGGTGGTGACTTCACCCGTGGCAACGTGAGTGTTACCCCTCGCTCAGCTGCTGCGCCTCAGTCGAAAATCCCTCAATTACTAACAACATCACAAAACAGGGCACTGGCGGCAAGTCCATCTACGGCGAGAAGTTTGCCGATGAGAACTTCAAGTTGAAGCACAGCAAGCCCTTCCTGCTCTCCATGGCTAACGCTGGACCTAACACGTAAGCTCTAGCTACCTCATCTCACTCGTAGCATCCAGCCCATACTGACGAGTTCCCCAACAGCAACGGATCACAATTCTTCATCACCACTGTCGTCACAAGCTGGCTCGACACAAAGCACGTCGTCTTCGGTCAGGTTCCTGATGGTGACACCGCTTCGATGAAGGTAGTCAGGGCGATTGAGTCATGCGGTTCCGGCTCAGGTGCCATCAAGTACAAGAAGTCACCCACCATCGTCAACTCCGGTCAAGCTTAGGTTGTTTTCAGAGGGGGAATAAATATTGAGCTACGATGTGAAAGGAGATCCGGACATCATTTCATGTGATGGTGATTTGTCGGAAGAGTTGTTGATAAAATTGGCAATCATCTAGACAATCTAATATGATTACTGATTACTGATTACCGTATACCGAATATGCTGTGTTTATTCATCGTGACAACATTCGATTAGTTGCACGCCAATTCATCAAGCTCATGTGCTGTTGTCCTGTCGAGCGATGAATAACAAAATTTCGCCATGTTGCGCCCTCTGCCCCACCTTCAGAAATGTTCGACCCCGCATTACCGCAGGTGGCCTCATCGGGCAAATCTATCGTCACCCTGCCACATCTATCCACTTCCGCCTCTAGAACCCCAGCCTTTAAGGGAACCTCTAATCGCTATTAGTGCAGCGGTAATGACATGCCATTTCCATGTTCTATTCAAGGAGCGTTCCGATCTCGCAGGGCGTCGCAAAACAAAAGTTACTCATAATGACTCCAGTTCCATTTCTTCAACGCTCAACACTCACCTATCACCTTTCAATTAACCTATGTACATGCCTAGTACTTACAATTGCATTTTAATCCCTTTGTCTTGAGCCACTATAACTTCTTCTTCCACCTTCTCCCCACTGTGACCCTT
>Ga0307515_10008534_pt1 | contig 19952 bp, 19 predicted proteins | sample 17_EM_MG_FD_194513 | JGI IMG/M metagenome (GOLD analysis project Ga0307515, IMG submission 194513) | Populus trichocarpa ectomycorrhiza microbial communities from riparian zone in the Pacific Northwest, United States - 17_EM | ecosystem: Host-associated > Plants > Roots > Unclassified | place... | reverse complement strand
ATGTCCTGGTTCAGCAAGATGATGAAGAGGCGCACCGTTTCTAGGAAAGGAAATCGCCATTCCAGGATCGATTGCTTGCTCACCTGGGACAGAAAACAGAGGAACATCAAATAACCTCATGTATAAATATGGCTACGCAGACATGGTTGCTTCTGCACTTGGTCTGGCGAAGAACAACGTGGATTAAGCACCAGTCACTTATTATAAGATGTTAGGGTTTTTACGTGGTTTTTTTCCTTAAATCTTAGCGCGCGCTCTCTCTCTATTTATAATATCCTTGTGGAGGCTAGAGTTTTGTCATTTTCTTTCTACTCTTTTCTCTATTTATAATATCCTTATTAGAAATATTTATTTTTATTCTAAGAATATCCTAAGAATTTTCTTACCAAAATCTAATTTGCTAAATCACACATCAACTAAACACAATTTCTTGATACTGTGATAAATACATATAATATAAAATAAAATAAAACAAATTATAAAGTTTAATTTCAAGAAAACTGATAAAGTTTACGGATGAAGGATATGGGGTTTGTTATAAGTTAAAATCTTAAAATACCAAGAATCATAATCATGAATAAATAACTAAAATATTCAATTTTTATTCATTCAAGTTTTTATTTATCAAAAAAAAAATACTATTACAAATCTTTATATAGAAAAAACTAAAAAATCACAATAATATTGAATAGGCAAAAAAAAACTAGGAAAATTATTCTTTAAAAAACAAAATAGAAAATAGAAAAAACATAAATTAATATAAAAATATTTTTTTTTTTACTGAAAAACTTCATGCATCAAAAACACAGCTTTAAAAGATGAATTTCAAAGGAAGAAAATTGGATGATAAAAAAAAAAAAGGTCATTGTTAAAACCCACAATGCATTTACTCACAACGCGCACACATAGTGAATTCAACTGTGAAAAGTGAAAACCCATTCTCCTTTAATTTTAAAAACCGTATAAATTAATTCTGATCCCACTACAGGAAATAAATAATTTTACCTTTCATCACTACAATCTTACAGAAAAATATATTAATTGTAATCAATAATTAATAATCCAAACCACTTGAAAATAAATAATTCTTTGATAGATAATTTAGATATCAATCACTTGAAAATAAATTTATATATCATGGTATATGTGTCAAATACAATTAAGACAGTGTTTAGATACGCCGTAAAAATTTATATGTTTTAAAAATTTAAATAATAAAGATTTTGAACGCAATCAAAATTATATTTTCAAACACTTTTTAAATCTCATCTACCAGTGATTTTAGAACACTATCTTGTCTTGATACATTCAAATGAATAAATCACACTAAGGGAAATAAATAATTTTACCATTTTTTTTTTATGTGGGTCAAAACATAAGATATATAAAGCATATAAATAAAATAAATCCAATCAAATACAGCCATATCACAACTGTAGCAATCCTTAAAGAGAAGCATAAAATCAAAATCATTCAGATTTTGGTTACAAAATGAATGTTTTCACTTCATGTCCGTTATAATCAAATTCAAAATATTTTTTTTCCTTCTGAAACTAATCAATCAAATACAGAGTATAAAAACAGAGGAAAAGCAGAGACCCTTTACACTTCTCATAGTTTATTCATTCTCAAGCAATGAGGCTTTCAATTATCAGCTCTCCGTTACTTCTTTCATTCTTTATTTTCTCTCTTTTACAGCCACCAACTTTTGCCATAAAAAAGGTGAGCAACCATGTTTTGCTTCTCTCTTCTTTTTTTATCATATCATTCCTCTGCCTTTGATCCTTGAAAATGGTGTGCTTCTTTTACGTCTACATGAACTTTCGATGATTTTTTGTACTAGAAATCATTATGGGTTTTGGAAAAATTCTTTGAGTTTTTAATTTTCATTTTGCCTACTAAAGTTTTATAAAGATATATATTGATCAATGGAGTTAATATTACAATTTTTCCCACGCAGTCTTATGTAGTGTATTTGGGATCACATTCACATGGTTTGGAGCCTACTCAAGCCGATATTGACCGAGTCACAGATTCTCATTATGAATTGCTGGGATTATTCACTGAAAGGTTTATGTATATTTTTTTAAGTTTTTGTTTTTTCTTTTCTTTTAACTGTGTCTTAAATTGGCTCATTTGTTGCAATCCTTACTTGACAGCAAAGAGAAGGCAAAGGAGAAAATCTTTTACTCTTACACTAACAGCATAAATGGTTTTGCCGCGGTCCTTGAAGAGGAAGAGGCATCAGCACTTGCCAGTAAGAATTTCAAGTCATACATTCTTGTATTTCATTGTTAAATAACTGATCAATCAATAGCAGAAGAGAAGACAAATCCTTCAACCCTGTTTCCTCTGTTTTTCCCCATGTTTGATTGTAATATTGACAATTCAGGATACTTGTCTCTGCTAATGGTTTCTTAATCTTTTTTTTAATCAATGCAGAACACCCAGACGTGGAATCAGTTTTCTTGAACAAAGCAAGGAAACTGCACACAACACATTCATGGAGCTTTCTTGGATTGGAGAAAGATGGGGTGGTTCCTCCATCCTCACTTTGGAAGAAAGCAAGATACGGTGAAGATGTGATCATTGGTAACCTTGACACTGGTGAGTACTCCATCTTTTTCATTAGTAAGAAACTAATCTGTCATTTGGGTAGTTAAAATGATTGAAACCTGATCATTTGCATGAGTTTTTGTCATGGTTTATCCACTGCAAGAAAGAATCTGATGTTTTGAAATTTGAAACTTGTTAGCAGTCTTATGATCTTTTGTTCCCCTCTCTTTGGAGTTTTGGACATTTAGAATATGCAAAAGTGGTAGGGTCAGTAGCAAAATAAAGATCGACTATCCGTACTAGCTTTGCCAATTGCAATACAATGTGTTGCCATTTTAAATGGAATTGTGCTAGGTGTTTGGCCGGAATCGAAGAGCTTTAGTGATGAGGGACTGGGTCCAGTTCCATCAAAGTGGAGAGGAATCTGTCAGAATGCAACCAAAGAAGGTGTTCCTTGCAACAGGTCCATGTTCTCCTCCACTTGCCATCAATTTTCTGTTACAATATTTGGCATAGTCCAGGGTAGTATTGCCTTATCAGATTAAAGTTTTCTTGCTTTTCTTTCTAAGAGTTGACATGATCCTGCTCAAGTGATTACTGATTAGTTCCATCAAATCTTCATCTTCCTGTTGTCATTATTGTTAATCAGCTTGATCATGGTTAGTACTGCAAGTTAACTTTACATGCACTGTAGCATTATTTTATTTAGATACTCATTTCTCTATTTGTTGAAATTCTTGTTTCCAATCTATCCGATATGTTTCTGACATCTGCATTAACATAGATATGCACATGGCCCTGTTGTCTGTCGACGCACCGAATCCACATAGGATAACTTTGTTTGCAATTTTCTTTCATTCTTTCTTTCTTTCTACCCTGGTTATCACGATGTGAAGTCTTTCACGACTTGCATCAAATTAATTTATTTATTTTTAGTGTTTTCTGGATAGATGTCAAAAAAATTAAAAAAAATTAAAAAAATTATTTTCATGTATTTTTAAGCGAAAAGCAACTACACAACTTCACAATTGAGAATGTTCTTTGTTTATGTCGAAAGAAATTGGAGGTCAAGACTTCACATTTGATAAATTGGAAAAAGGTTCACATTTTTAAAACGGCATATGGATTTTGACATCACTCTCGAGGACCTCAACTTTCTGTTTGCGAATTCAAGTATAGTGGGGGATAGTGCTTTGTATTGCAAGTCATTACTGCTTGTTATGTGCATGGATTCGAATTTGAGAGTTTTTATTCCTGTAAAAAATGTTATTTCTGTTCTGAAGTTAAGATTGGTTTTGTATATCAGTAGAAGTCACCGTGACAAACTAAGCTCTCAATCGTCTGTCAGTGCTAACTTGCAAACACAATGTTGTCATGCTTTCGTGCATTTAGTGGTTAGGGCTCAAATGATACTCAAGATTTTACCAGGGCCTGGCCTTGCATTCTCCCATATGGCATGCAAATCTTCACCTTTTGCCTTACTATCTTGTCTCCTATGGCTGCCGAAAAACTAGGAAGCTGATTGGAGCCAGGTACTTTAACAAGGGTTATGGTTCAATTGGTGGCCATCTCAACTCCAGCTTTCAAACTGCACGCGATATTGAGGGCCATGGAACTCATACCCTATCAACAGCAGCTGGTAATTTTGTTCCAGGAGCTAATGTCTTTGGTAATGGCAAGGGAACTGCCAAGGGCGGATCACCTCGTGCCCGTGTAGCAGCTTACAAGGTATGCTGGCCAGCTGTAGGTGTGAATGAGGGTGGGTGCTATGAAGCAGACATCTTGGCCGGCTTCGATGTTGCCATAAGCGATGGCGTTGACGTGCTCTCAGTTTCCCTGGGTGGGGCTATCGATGAATACTCGGATGATGCTATTGCAATCGGTTCTTTCCATGCTTTCAAGAAGGGTATTACTGTGGTTGCCTCTGCTGGCAATTCAGGACCAGGACCAGGATCGGTATCAAATGTGGCACCTTGGCTGATAACAGTTGGTGCCAGCACACTTGATCGTGCCTTCACAATCTATGTTGCACTTGGAAACAGGAAGCACCTCAAGGTTATTTTCTTTTTCCCTCTAGAAATTATAGTTTTGGAGGGTAATCAACAGGGAACTCGAGGAGAGAGCTTCTTTGGCTAATCTCTCTGTTCTTTTAACAGCCTTTCATGATGGATTTCTTACTAGTTCAGTACTGGCTAGGATCGTTTTTCACAATATTGAATTACCTTGTAGTTTACACAAGTTGAGTTTTCTCTAACTAATCATCTTGTTCTCTTTGCTAGGGAGTAAGTCTTTCACAAAAAAGCTTGCCTGCTAGAAAATTCTATCCATTGATCAGTGGTGCACGGGCAAAGGCTTCTAATCAGTCTGAAGAAGATGCGTAAGTATCACCTCAAATCTGTGGATGCTTGAAATATTTCGATACTAAACTTGTGAATCCCTAAGCTTTTTGCTATAGCATTGCCCTAAGTTGGTAATTGCATGAAATTTTGCAGCAACCTTTGCAAACCTGGAACACTTGATTCCAAAAAGGTTAAAGGGAAGATATTGGTATGCCTTCGAGGGGTAAATCCAAGAGTAGAAAAGGGACATGTAGCTCTTCTTGCTGGGGCTGTTGGGATGATTTTGGCTAATGATGAAGAATCTGGCAATGGCATTCTTGCCGACGCTCATGTACTTCCTGCTGCACACATCATCTCTACAGATGGTCAAGCTGTCTTTTCCTACCTCAATTCTACCAAGTAAGTTCATATCAACTTAACCAAGAAATCTCTTTGAGCTTGACAAATCCGATATTTTAGCGGGATCATATCTGCATGTAAATCAGGGACCCTTGGGCGTATATCACCAATGTAAGGACAGAATTGGGAACAAAGCCAGCTCCATTTATAGCTTCTTTCTCATCCAGGGGGCCTAATATCCTTGAAGAATCAATCCTCAAGGTTTGTTTTAGTAGTTCTTCGTTGTTATTTTTTTCGGTCAATCTGTCTGTGCTATTGTTGGCCTTGCATTATACAGTGATGAATGAACTTGACTTGGTCTATCCATTTCAGCCTGATATCACTGCTCCCGGTGTCAGTGTAATTGCTGCTTTCACTCTAGCAACAGGACCAACTGATACAGCTTACGATAAGCGCAGGATTCCCTTCAACACTGAATCTGGCACTTCAATGTCATGCCCTCATGTTTCTGGAATTGTTGGCCTTCTAAAATCACTCCATCCAGATTGGAGTCCTGCTGCTATCAGATCGGCTATCATGACAACTGGTAAAGAACAGTTTTCCTTCTCTTTTTCTTTAGAGCTAGAAAATATGTTTTGGACATTGATCATTGTCTTACTAGTTGATTTCATCCACAGCAACAACAAGAGATAACAATGGGGATCCAATATTGGATTCGTCCAACACCAGGGCAACTCCATTTGCATACGGTGCAGGACATGTGCAGCCAAACCGTGCAGCAGATCCTGGTCTAGTTTATGATCTCACTGTTAATGATTTCTTGAACTATTTATGCAGCCGAGGCTATACTGCAAAAGACCTGAAATTATTCACAGATAAGCCATACACTTGTCCAAAGTCATTCAGTTTGACAGACTTCAACTATCCTTCAATCTCAGCAATTAATCTTAATGACACCATAACAGTTACTCGAAGAGTTAAAAATGTTGGTTCTCCTGGCAAATACTATATCCATGTCAGGGAACCAACCGGAGTGTTAGTTTCGGTTGCGCCTACCACCTTAGAGTTTAAGAAACTAGGTGAGGAGAAGACATTTAAGGTTACATTCAAACTTGCCCCAAAATGGAAGCTTAAAGATTATACATTTGGGATATTGACATGGTCCGATGGTAAGCACTTCGTCAGGAGTCCTCTGGTGGTGAGGCCTTACAGGAGTTATTGAAACAGCAGGTCCATTCAAGCTGATTTCTGTTCAGAGCCCCTGTTATCTGTGTAGAAACCTGATAGATCAATTCTTTGGAAAATGATGCTTATTTTTTCCCTGAAAGAAAAGATGTCTCAATGCAATCACATTTCTACTTCCTAATAGCAAGAGTTTATACTCAAACAAGATCTTTCACTCTTGTTTTTGTTTTTGGTTTTTTTTTTTTTTTTTCTCTTCACAAAATCAAAAACCAATATGCTTGATGCTCACCCTTTGTGAGGTTGGCACTAGAATATTCATAAACCCTTATCATGAAAGAATGTCTATCAAAGGAAACAATTGCAATGAATTCATAATATCAGAAAGTATGGTTGGGACCTTTTCCTAGCTCATCTTCTAAGAATTCAATACCAACATTTCTCAAACTCCAAAATATTGAAACCTAAGGCTTAACCTATGATCATGATCAAAACCTCACCTATCTTACCACCTGACCTAAGAGAATCGCATTCTAAGTTTCTAACCAAATAAAACTTCAAACATTTTCTCTTCTTTAGCTTTTAGATAACATACCAATTCCTTTCTTTATCTAGTTATTCTATGTATCTGGAAACTGTCAGCTTTGTGTTTGTTGTTACGTTGGTTTTGATTGTTATGACCATAACTAATTTAAACCTGAAAAAGATAGATAAAATGTTGAGAATTTCAAATTTGGCGCGTGAATCACTCTTTTTCCATCAAAGGTAGGAATTCTCCAAAAATATAGAAGTACAAATTGATTGACCTCTAAAAATAGTAAAAAGAAAACAGATCTTAAGAACAGGGGAAAAGCAGAGCATATTGTAAAAAGAAAACAGAGCTTAAGGACAACGGAGATCTCAATGTTTTTTCCTTTTTGTTCTTTATCTTGTTTTCTTCTCTCTCTTGCAGACTTCTACTTATGCTCCACAAAAGGCAAGGCTCGTCGACCTTTTCGTTCGTTTGTGTGTAATTGTTGTTGATGTAAAGTTGGCTATGGAGTTGATGGTTTTTCTTTCATTCAGTCTTATATAGTTTACATGGTGAGAGTCTCCATCTGGTTCATTGCCATCACAATCTGATGTTCAAAAATTGACAGAGTCACACTTTGATCTGCTAGGATCACTCTTGGACAGGTTTGCATTGTCGAAAAGTTATGGAAATTCTCTGGTTTTGAACTACACCTTATTCATTAGTGCTATATTTCTTATGCAGAAAAGAGCAGGTCGAGGATCAAATGAATTACACTAGAAGTTTCAATGGCTTTGCTGCATTCCTCAGTGAAGCTCGAATGGCAGCCTTGAAAAGTAAGGATCACCATGTTTTATCATTTCTCTTTATGTCCAATTCTCTGTTTTCCTGTGTTTCATACTTCCCTGCTCTCGACTCACTGCAGAAGAAGGCAAACTTTGGTGAAAACAGTCCTCTCATTACAGGGAGCAAGTGTTGCAACTAAAACTTGTAGTGACGACGTCAAATCCGCTTCACAGATCACACGATGGAGGATAACTCAACCAGGTCACTCTTGACTGAGAGATTGAGCACATGAAACATGCATTTCTCATGTTCGTTCTTCAACTTCTTCGTTCCCTTTTCTTCAATCATCGTTATCCTGCAAGCTTGCCATAGGAAATTTGTGGCCAAAATGCTACTTGCTAAAGCATAAGAAGGAACTAGTCTAGTGTACAAATATTAGAATTTATAAATGTAAAACATCTATACACTTACTTATATTTTTCTCCAATGCTCTCTACTTTTATCCAATAAAAAATAGACTATTCATATCCAACTTAAAAGGTCTTGCCTTTTATAACCTAATTTAATTTAATTTAAACTCTAATATTTAAAAAAAAATCAACAAATTTTGTTAATCATCAAACTAACTCTTCGTTTCAACATGAATATATTTAACAATATTAACGAAACTAAATAAAAAAAAATCCGATTCAATACGAATTTTAATACACAATATTACTACAATTTGGTCTAAATTGAAAATTAGTTTGGACCTATAAGCTAGGCCTAACTTAGGTCCAAGCCCACTTAGAAAAAAAATACAATGCAGGTTATTTTATTAGCAAACAAACCAGTGAGATTTTGACACGTGGTGGAGGTCTTTTCAACACACAAAAACCATAATCTTGAACCCTTGGAGAAAGTTTCAAGCTTTGCAGACACAGACAGAGGGGAAAAGGTTGCAAGGAGACTGCGTTTAAAGGGTAAACTCTCTTCTTCTAGTTTTTCCGTGCTGTTTTTTAAATGGGATTTTCTTTAAAAAAAACTGAGGAGTTTGGATTTTTCTTATGCTTTTTATCAGTATGGTTGATGGGAAAAATCTGAACTTTCTATGGAATTGAAAGGTTTGTTTGGCTGGTGTGATATCTTAAATGTGTTTTTGAGGTTTTTTATGTTCATTGTTTCTATTCTTCTGGTTGAGGATTGTTTATGTTTCTTTACCAGTCAGTCTGGTTGATGCGAAAAGTCTAAAATTTTTATGGAAAGATGAAAACTTTATTTGAGGGGTTTGTTTGTCGGATTCCTATCTTAGATTTTTTAGGTTTTTTCTGTTAATTGGTTCTATTTTTATTTTATTTTTCATGTGGTATAAATGAAAATTTAAGTGTTGTTATCTGATTTAATGGTTAATACTAGTTATCCCTTGTGTATTGTTTCTGTTTCTTCAAGATTCTGTCTGAACTTGTTTTGTATCTAATATCTCAAGTTTTGATGTTCTGTGAATTCAATGTTTTTATCCATGTGAATGTTACAAATTGTGGTGTTATAGCAAATTGAATGATTTTGTTTATGCTTATTGACTTTGTTTTCAAAAATCAAACTTTTATGTATTTTATTTTGAAGCAGGATTAGGTGCAGTCAGAATGCAGTCCAGCAAAGCCCCTGCATCAATGGAAGTTGAAACCCGTGAACATAAGTCTCAGGGAGCTTTGCCTGCAAAGCCAAAGTTTGAGCCATTGAAGGCTCATGAGATGTCTGATGGTCGAGTTCAGTTTAGAAAAGTCTCGGTTCCACCACACCGGTATTCACCTCTGAAGAAAGCATGGATGGAAATCTACACTCCAATATATGAGCAAATGAAGATTGATGTCCGTATGAACCTCAAAGCTAGGAAGGTTGAGTTGAAAACTAGATCAGACACGCCTGATGTTAGTAACCTGCAAAAGTGTGCTGATTTCGTGCATGCTTTTATGCTAGGTTTTGATGTGATAGATGCCATTGCTCTTTTGCGTTTGGACGAGCTATATGTTGAATCTTTTGAAATCAAAGATGTTAAAACTCTTCGAGGTGAGCATTTGTCTCGGGCCATTGGGAGACTGTCTGGTAAAGGTGGCAAAACAAAGTTTGCCATTGAGAACGCTACCAAGACAAGGATTGTGATTGCTGACACCAAGATTCACATATTAGGATCTTTTCAAAATATCAAAGTTGCAAGGGATTCTCTTTGCAGCCTCATTTTAGGGTCTCCTGCTGGAAAGGTATACTCAAAACTTAGACAAGTTACAGCTAGATTGGCTGAGAGATTCTGATCATTTTTGTTTGTGTTGCTTTTCGAATTGAGATTACATGTTATTTTTGTAATGCTGAGTGCCAGAGTGTAATTTGGCATGAAATTTTTGTGTGGAGATGCTGTATCGGCTATCAAAAAACATTCACTATAAGGGAATTATCACTTGTACTTGCTAATGGATTTAACTTATCCGCCTTGCTGGTTTGCAAATGAATTTTTTGACCTTGTGCATATGACAATGGCTTATTTGCTTACTGTTGGCATAATGCGCTGTTCAATTTAAGCAGCTTCATGGTGCGTACTGCTCCTAAAACAACTTCGGTGTAAATAATTTCACTTAGAATGCGCGGTAGGAAAGAAATTCATCTTGAAGGATGCACAATGTGATTTCTCATTCCGGCAAGTTAAGGATGCTCAATGTGCTTTCTCATTCGGTGTAAATAATTCCTACCGTTTGGAGTAAGATGTAAAAAAATAGCCCTTCAGTCGTTTGCCCTAATCCTACCAAGGTTGCGCAAACCCGCATTAGATTTCTACCAAGAAACCTGTCAGAAGAACATTCTTCTGGGGCTGATGTAAACGAGCGGCAATTGCCAGGGTTGAAGAAAATACAAGTTCGAAAACCAAGTGAATCAAACTGAATTCAGGGACATCTGACAAGTCTACTACCCATTTGAATTGCAAGGGTTGTTTGAAGGTATAAGATTGTTGTTCGAATGAATGAGTTTGGCACGAAGTTTCTTCAATTTGTAAAGTCATTGGATAACTAAAATGAATATTATTCCCCACAATGAATAATATTGTTGAAAGAATGAATAATTGTTATTCAGCCGCCAAAAAGAAACCCAGCAGCCTGTTCTTCATTTCCATCAAATAATTTAAGAGCTTGTATAACTGCCTCTCTTCCAAACCCCAGCTCAACAAGCTTTGCAACTTTAGCTTCAAAGTCAGGTCCCTGGCAGCAAATATGTGAGAAAACTATTATTGACATTCAAATTGGCTGATAGAGTGAATATGTTACGATTGATGAAGTGACATGTTTAACAAATTGCGGGTTCAAGTTGAGAATATTGAAGGAAACCAACTGTTGAAGTAAAGCTTAGACTAAATTTCCCACGGGAAGAAAAAAGATGATACCTGTGTCACACTGCTGCGTGCAACCCCTGTGGAACACAAGAAGAAAGAAAAGATTTAGATACCATCTGGGAATCAAATTCATGGACCACCTTGGTATTTTAAAACAGGATCTATAATGATTAAAACACAGCTATTTACAATGGCATAATTTATGAACCCACATCTACCTAGATTACATATAATCGAACCAGTATATTGAAAATAAAAGCAGAATGCTAGACAATATTATATATCCTATCACGAACTAACCAGACGATTGACCCATGGCCGGTGGATCATTCTTCTTCTCCGCTTTTCCTGATGTCACCTGAAAACATCAAGAGGATCAATGCCAAAACTTTCAGCATCAATTCATAAAATCATATGTTTTAAGTTTGGGATGACCAAATAATATTCTTAGGCTTTTTCTTCTGTAAAGCTCCAAGATATTGCTTGAAAAACAAGAATTCAATGCTAACTCTTAAGTGTTTCTCTTCTGTAAAGCCCATAGCAAAATACATCAATACCTTAAAGAACTTCAGATAACTATAACAACATTATCCTTAGATACAAGTATAGTGTCCATTTCAGAAACTATCCAAAATTGAAGTACACAATAGGCTCAAACAGTAGGGGATTTCTTTAGTGTTTGAAAACAGTTCATAAAATCACAGATTAAATAGCACATACCATTAACAAGGATCTGTTTCAGTAATAGTGTATAACTGAAGATAAGACTTACTGGGTTTCCTGAGCTGGATGCTTCTTTTGAATACCTCTCTTCATCAAGAAAACGAGGTGGAATGTCCTTTTCTAAAACAGCAACACTTTAATTTATCAAATGAAAAAAGACTTGAATGCTTTCCCAGATTACCAAAAGAAATCAAGCATATCAAAGAAATATAGTCATCATTACAAATAACAAGCAAATGCAGAAGATGGAAGATCAACCTTGTAAAAATGGGACAGAAACTTCACCACCACCCACTCTCAGAACATTCTCCTTTAGATCAATAATACACTGCATGAACAGGCTAAAATTAAAACAAATTCATCCAGACAAACTTTCAACAGTGAAAGGTCCAAATAGCCATCAAATAGAAGAGAAAGTGCTGGTGCTACCTGGTGCTTGCGAAGCATATCAAGCCCAAAGAGGAATTCCATATTAGGAGAATCCAGTACCATGAAGGAACAAGGATAAAATATATTCCCAATCTAGATGAACAAACAGAAGGAAACAAAGAAATTAGCATCAGCTTTAAGCACAATGTGTTGAGAGTAACAGCAATACACAGTAACCAAAAGAAAGTACAAGAAACATTCTTCGGTTAAACAGAGGGGCACAAGACATGGTGATATAAGGAAAAATGGGAGTGTAAAGAGATTAAGAAAAAAAAAAAGCTTCATTCACATCAAGGCACGCATGCTCAATAATCTAAAACAATTTTAAAGACAGTACAATTTTTTTGTAGAAAACTAATGGAGAGCATGGAGACAGAAGTGACAGAGGTCAATTACTGAAATCAAAATAAAAATCCCAAAGAAGAGAGGATAAAGGGTGCAAATTGGTCAAGTAACCATGTACACACAAGCAGCCGGTATTAGTTTAAGAATTGATAAATAGCTCTTTCTCACTCATTCTCTTAGAAAATGATAAAGGACATTTGTTTTGCCTGTGCAAGACAAGTGTTGAAACAGCCATATACAGAGGCAAGTGCCTGAGAAAATACACATACATTTAAGCAAGCATGTAGCAACACTGAATGGCACTAAGTAAAAATTGCATGTATGACCACACACATGAGACTTTAACCAAGAAATGTTTCCCCATTGATGTACCTTGATTGGAGCTACATGAATACGACCCAATATCTCTGATTGTCCAACTCCATGGGCAATGCCTTTATAACGTTGATCTAGAAGTCTTAACAATCTGAATAGACAAGCCAACGACAAAACAGGTTGTCCTCCATGTTAATATCTAGCAAACATGTGAGCTGTAACATCAACATCACTAAAGAAAAAGTACTGCTAGGAAGCATTAAATTAACATATGTCAATGCTAATGAGAGAGAAATGCAAGCACTAGAAACCAACTTTGTTATTTAAGAGATAAGTTGATAAGAACCAACTTAAAGGAATTGGGTCGGCCTATATCTCATGCTTATAGATCAAACCATATAACCACAAAAGTTGACCAATAGTAAAATGAACAAATACACAAGAATAGCACATACCCACATCGCTCAGCACAGCTTTTTGATATTATTGTGGACTGAGCACCACTATCAACGAATGCCTGAAACAAAAAGAAAAATTGGTGTGTCTAAAAGTTTTGGTTGAGCATGATCACATCAGCTCAATGCTGGCAAGAGAAAACTGATCAAACTGTGCAGAAAATTTTGGTAATGGTCCTAGTCCCATGATGTGAGCTGTTTTGGGGAATAAATGAAAATAACAAGAGAAACAAACCAAAATCATGATTACGTTGAAAGAATACATGGACCGTAGATCAAACAGTATGTATTGAAAGATATTACAAAAGACTGTCTCTACCTTTAAAGGGACACCATTAACTTCCATATCAACGTACAGCATAATCTGAAAGGTGAAAGATGAAACTTGAAATTTAAAACCAATAATCAAAACTTGATTGTAGAGCACAAGGTTGAAAAGCATATGTACCACTCTGGCAAAAGCTTCAGGGTTGTATTCCAAGGCCGCTGCCCAGTTCTCATCGATTCCTTTCTGCATTTGAAGTTAGCAGGAATGGAAAACATCAAAAAAGACACAAAGAAAAAGGCACCTGGGAAAAAATTGCATGCCCATGATAATGATAATATCGGTAGTGAAAGCCTTTGAGTGGAAACTAGATACAAAAACCTATATTTCTTTATAACAATCCTAAAAGAGAATTATCCTCACAGAAATGAAAGCTGCAGACACCCATAATGTTCTTGCATACCATTAAAAAAAAATGAAAAGGAAAAACCTCATTCTTGACTTCTTATTAGTTGCACAATCACTGTTGCCAGTATTGACACAAAAGGATATAGATGTCCAAAAACATTTAATAGGTCGCTGCCTGTTAATCTTTACAATTAAGAAATTAAATAATACTCACCTGACGAATGGCAGCTTCGATTTTCTTCTGCGCCTCTACATCAAAGGGGTCTGCTTCAAGGAGGGCCTACAGCACAAAGCAGACAGAATATAGGTAAATCAGCTCCTTCAGCCAACATTACAATCAATTTGCAATTGAAAGAACAATATTACATATGGAATGTTTTCTTAAGATAAAAGGGCATGATACAACAGATAAGGTAGTTAACCATCAGTAAAAGCTAAGTACTCACAAACTCCTCTTCTTGTTGACGACGTAATTCAGATCTTTGACGATGGCGTTGCCTTAGAAGGTCCTGGAGTTTGTTGAGATCATTTCCAAGAATAACTTGGGCAAGTTCAGGATCAGCCTGTTGAGTTCAATATAAAATCATAGCATCAGACAACACACTTATCGCACCATAGTAAAAAAAAAAAAAAAAGATAAGGAAACATGCAATGGACACTATAGACAAACGAACAATGAAACTTCTTTCAACAGAGAACCAACTTATCAGATTGCAGGACTTTTCTCATCTGAACTAAAACATAAAAATCAGAACAAAATTGCACAAGTCTCCTGATTTTGAAGGGTGAGGGAAAAACTGAACAAAGAAAAAAACCATCCATCTTACCTGAAATAGTTGAGCCATTGTATTAGAATCATTTCGAAGTTGCTGCTGGAAAGCTCCAGGGTTCACAGCAGATCCATCAGGATTTAAGCCCAAATTATTGGAGGGGGCACTGAAACAAATTTGCAATTTTTATCGTTTTGCATGAAAGTTTCAATCCCGAAACAATTTGCACAAATATACTGATGTTAGGATCACCAATGCCCATGTTGAACAAATGGATGCATAACTAAGATGTCAAACTACAGAAACAAACCAACATTTCAAATTACTTTAGTCACAAAAGCAGTCCATCTGAAAGTCACCAAACAACAAAAAAAACTAACCACTAATCCAAAATTCAAGAAAAACAAGACAGGTCAATCTGAACGAGCAAGTTAAAAGGTAAAATAATCAGAGATAAAACTGCATATACCTAAGAGCAGCAGCATTAGAGACCATCATGACCAAATCCTCATCCTTAACGCCTAATGCACTCAATTTCTCATTATTTCTCATCTCCCTCCCATTATATAGCAGCTGCTGCTGCTGGAGAGGCACCTGTGTCTACTCTCACACCAAAAACAAAACAAAATCAATACTTCATAAGCAATCCCAAATTTGCACAATTATCACACTTCAATTAAGACTATACAATTCTTAGTCCTGCGTAGAACTAGGGTGAATTGGATTCAAAAAAGGAAAAGACCGAAACTTTGAGTGCTCTAATAAATAATAACAATGACGATACAGAATTTTTCAATAATTACACTTCACAAAAGGAACATACAACAATAAATGAACTCATTATGAGCTACTTTGTATTGGGTTTTTCAAAACATTAAAAAAGATAATAAAAAATAATAAAATAAAATTCCAGCAACCCAATTTCACTAACAATTCAAATAAGACAAAAAAGCGATCTTTCACCTCAACTTCAAGTAAAGCTTTCACATTCTCAACCTGCAATCAAAATTACACAAATAAATAGCTGTAATGACAGAAAAAACAAATGGGGTTTAAAGATCAATAGTTACAGATTCATGAGGATCAACTTCAAGAGATATGATCTGTTCATCTGCTGTCATTACAGTAATTCTCATCTTTCTTGTTGTTTTTCTTTAAAAAGATAGGATTGGATCACTTTGGTGTTCTTTCTCTTCTGGGTTTTTGAGGTTTCTGTCTTGTTTATATAGGAGTGAGTGTTTGTATTTAAGGTTGTAAGGAAGTTTTGGTATCTTAGACGAGAAGGTGGGTTTTTGTTGACCAGAGTTGAGCTGGGTTTTTGGATAAAGTTTGAGACTTTTCAGCTTTCGGCTTTCAAATTTTCGGTTTAATCATGCCTTGCTTTGCTTGTGGCCTGTCAGAGAAGTTAGTTTTTACTGCCAAATACCCCCCCAAAGATACTGGGCAATATCTGGTTACTATTATGATATATAAGGGAAGGTGGAGATCGTGTCTTCTTCTTATATTTTTTTATTTTAAAAGTAGAAAAAAATATTTTAAAATTATTTTTATGATATATCTCTATCTTTATTTCTCTAATTAAATATGATTTTGTATTTTTATATTTGTCTCTTCTACCTTAACCAAACACCAACTTAATGATGTTTTGGATAAACTTTAATTTGTCATTAGCTTATATGCTCATTTAGATTGAGTGTGAAATCTATAAATTTTATCAATTAAAATATTAAATGTTTCATGCAATTCTCCATCATATAGTCCTTCAATCAATATTTATTAGATTTTCTTATCAAAATTTCTTTAAAATGAGATCGTTTTATTGCATAAAATATGAAAATTAGATGGAAAATGTTTAACAAAACAATTGAGGGCATGATCATATTGAGAAATGAGGGGAAATTGGGAGCTAATTGATAAGATTTATAGGCTTGAAACGATGGACTAATTTGGCTTCCAAGATTTTTACTTCCTTCCTCTCTAGCAAAACCTTTAGAGTTGAACCCAAGAGAAAAGGGCAGAAAGCAAATTGAGCTGCCATGGAAGCAATGGGATTTGTACCAAGACTGTTTTTTAGTAACAAGAGAATTAGGTGTTTTATCTATTTGGAGCTCCATAGGAACGTCCATCGTAAACTTCCTTCCTCTCTTGCTTGTTCATGCCATCACCCTTCTCAAGTCCATTCTCCCATATCTAGCAGGTGTTAGCAGCAAAGGAAGCCCTTGACCTCCCCTTTGATGTTTCAAGCTTTTCCATGTCACAGATTCATTTTTCTCTACTGTTAAAAGCATGTCATTCATGTAAGATTTACTCCATCTTGACCTAACTATAAGACTACTGAGGTTTGGATTCCAATTATCCAACCTATACGTATACTACACTTGTGCATATATATATCATATTCTCAAAGTTACCATAACAACAAACACACACTCGATCAGTTTAACGGCGGCCATAGCCTGTGAATCTCTGATCAGCACCATCAAAATCATAAACAATAGCGAATACTTTTTAGATAGAATTCAATTGAAGTAAACTTACTGTCATTAACATGGCAGACCAGATCAAGAAACTGGAATTCAATAAAAAAAAAAACAGTAATCACATCACACACACTCCTAGAGTAATTACAACCCTTGCAGAATAGAGAGGTCTTCTTATCCCTAGAAAGGGCCAGGAGGAGAAGCTGGGAAACCCAAGAAAGGCCTTGAAACTTTACCACCACCACAAAGTGAACCAATAGCATTAGGATCACAAACACCAAGATGGTCCTTCACCTTATGAAACCCATTCTTGAAAACTCCAAGACCAAACGATAAACCAATCACGATCGCCACTAGTATTACACAAGTGCACAGCATGCACATTCTACATCCACAACACATCTTTCTTGACGAGGGTTTTCTTGGTTTCTTCTCTGTACGTTGCAAAAACAAGGCAGTCGGGCGTCTATAAAAGAGAGAGAGAGAGAGTGTGGTGGGGTGGTTTGTTTTGGGATCTTGAAAACGTGAAAGCAATGTAGTGTGGTGTGGTGGGTTTTGGTTTTTGGTTAATGGGAAGGATTTGGACGTCATGTGAGAAGTCGTGTTCCCTTCGAAGCAAAGCAATAGAGTGAAAATCTCCTTGATATTCATGGTGAGAATACAAAAAAGTTTAATGTGTTTTGTACCTTTTCTATAAGGTAAAGGGTCCTGATCAATTTGTTGTGATATCATCCATGGCTACCTTAACATGGCGGCTGGTTAATTACGTGATTGGTGGTAGAAATAAATTTCAGATTGCTGGGCTGTTTTTTAGTATTCAGAACCATGTTTTTAAAATAAAGACCCTCTCTCCACAAACAGAGCTTTAAAGCCTACTAAAGCATTAGCTAGAATAGCAGAGTCAGTCTCCGACTCCACCTTCCTAAAGCCACTGTTCCATGCCATAGATAATCCATGCAAAAGATGTTGTCTAAGGCCTGAGGTGTAAAGGAAACCTGAACAAATTGGACCTTTTTTTTTGTTTTTTCGAGCAGTAGATTCAACTCCACTTAAGGGAACATGATTATAGGAGACCTGTCTATGTATAGTCGAGCCAGAGTTTTGGGTGTGCCAAACTTGGGATGGATCTAGCCACAAATTTGAGAAGAATTCTTGAGCAGATGGCCTTGAAAGATGAAATAAAGCCTTGGAGCATATTTACTTCATTGTTCATGTTAACTACACATCACAAACTCACACCTTAATGCTAAGCGGTTTGAAGGTTAATAAGTGCATGTTTGGTAATGCGATGCGATATGTTTTTGTAAGAGTGTTTTTTAATTGAAAATGTATTTAAATAATTTTTTTATTTTTAATATAGGCACATCAAAATTATCAAAAAACAACAAAAAAATATCAATTTGATATCTTTTTGAAAAAAAACAATTTGAAAAGCATTTTTAAAATCAGGCTAAATCACAAAAACAAACAATGTTAAGTGCTCATCTCATGAAACGCTTGTAGAAAATCGTGGATGATAATGGAAAGATCAAGAATTATTATGGTTTATACTTTTTTTTTTACGATTGAGTTTAGGATATTGGTATCAATAAAATATAAATATTAATGATGTTCCATAACCCGATATATCAAGGAACTTGAGTTTTAAATGTTAGGATAATGGATGATTACACTTTCATGTTAATCTTATATTCTCCATAACCAAGGCTGCAAAGGGTCTATGATAAAGGTTTGAACTCTTGCAAAATAGTTTTTTTTTTATGGGATTTGAGGACACTCCAATGATTAAGTTAGTGACTTTTTAATGAGAAGTTGTAGTAAATTAGCATTAAATTTTAAGAACAAAAATATTTGTTCTTAGTTGATGTATGATAAATGTTGAAAATATGTTGTAAGAGAGTGAAGGCTATGAACATTTTACATAGGTTGTTCAAAAGTATTTATAACCTTGAACTTTCTTCTTTTTATTCAAGGGGTCGTGAGTCTTTTTCTTCTTCACATCCACGTAGAGAATGAGAGTAAGTGTCTCCTTACATTACACTAATAATGTTGATGAGAGTACCACGTGCTTATAGAAGGCAGCCCTATGTCATTCTCACATGATATTAATGTCGATAAGATTAACCCTTATAATCAAAATTAATATTGATTGATGTATAGAAAGCTTTTAGAAGATTTTTTTGCATGGCTAGAATATAGGGAGATGATGACCCTAGATTTTCATATTGGGTGATTGGATTTAAAATAATCCTAAGCATAAGAACATTAAGTTTGATATCTTACTAGATTTATAGGTGCTTGGATTTAGCATGTAGCCAAGCTCGAGAAAGCTGATGTCAAACTCTCTTTTCACATGTTTTTACTTTTTATTAAGATTTTATATCGGTCATTCTTTCACCGAGTTTTTTTAGCCAGGAGAAAAGAATTTTAATATGAAATGCATTGATATATTAAACTATTAAATTTTAATAAAATAATAAAAATAATTTTCATGGTAAATAATGTTTTTAACAGCCAATGACACTTAAAAATCCATTTCATGTTTTTTTTTAAAAAAATAATAATTTAGTTTTTGTTTTCTACTATGGTCTACGTATCTGAACAAGTGTGCTTTAATAGTGGGGAAAACATATATATCATAATCATCCCAGGCGCTCTCTCTCTGTAATGATGGGTCACGTACTTTTAGGTTCT
>Ga0307515_10008533_pt1 | contig 19954 bp, 9 predicted proteins | sample 17_EM_MG_FD_194513 | JGI IMG/M metagenome (GOLD analysis project Ga0307515, IMG submission 194513) | Populus trichocarpa ectomycorrhiza microbial communities from riparian zone in the Pacific Northwest, United States - 17_EM | ecosystem: Host-associated > Plants > Roots > Unclassified | place... | reverse complement strand
TTGGTTAGGTGTTGAATGAGCTTTCTCCTCTTCCATTTCAAATTTAAATTTGAAAAACAAAAGGTAGAAAGAAAGAATTTTCTTAAATGCATTAACTAGAACAACTAGAATCCAATGTTTTTTTTTTTAAACTTAATTTTAATGCATAAAATTTAATTCAAGAGAATCAATATCATAGAAAATCACTTATATGACATAAATACATTAATATAAATATACAACATTAATAAGGATTCTCTTTTCTTTAAAGCATTATGAAAAAAAGGGTTTTCTTTAAAGAATATCTGAAATATATTATTGAATTAGATTATACCGAAATCGGAATTATAAAAAATAAACATTGAAAAATCATTAACATATTAGAATTATATAAAAATTATTAATTTGAGTATTTATTGAGTGTGTGTTCTTTTTTATTTTTGTCTTTTAAAAGTGTTTTTAAAAAAATTAATTTTTTAATTTTTTTTGTAAAATTAATTTATTAATATTAAAAATAATTTTTTAAAATAAATATATTATTTTAATATATTTTCAAATAAAAAACAATCATAATCATATTTTTAAATAAAATTATAAAAATGATAGCATTTGAATTGCACCGGTTCACGTGAAAGACTTGATCCAAGTCAAAGAAGGAGGAAGAAAATCCATGGTCATAATCACATGAATAAACAATGGATTCATGTTTGATGTTCTTACAAAGAGACCAAAGTACAGGAACCACACTGGTCCTGTGTCTCTGTTGGTGAAAGACACGCGCCTGAAACAGCGCATGTGAGCACCCGTCCCTTGATGTTTCTTGAGACTGCACGCTCACCTGCTTTCGTTCTGACACAATCTCCCGTACGGTGCCATGCAAGACTTAAACTAGATTCGCCATCTTCTCCTCTCCTCTCGGCACTCTTGGAATTACTTCTCTGCATCTCCGTCGTACAGTTCACATGCCTTTGGTGTACATACTCAGGAGCCAGGGTACTGTGCTGTATCCATACGGAGTACAGTATAAAGAAGGCTTTCCTACGGCCCCTCCCCTCCAGTCAAGGGGTCAATGATTGAGGGGTTCCTTTAATTGCCTTTTAAAAATGCATCTCACTTTAAAAATTATTAAATTAATATTATTTTAGTATTTTTCTATATTTATAATATACTAATATCAAGAAATAAAGAAATTTAAAAAAACACATTTTTTTGTTAGTTTCAAGTGTTATAATTAGAAGATGGAAATAAAATCAAGAAGAATAATGAGATTTAATAATAATAAAAAAGAAATAAAGAAATGACATCTTAAAAAACTAGTATGTAAATTCCGAGAAATACCAATTTAAGGAAAAAAAACTGATAAAATAATGTCAAAAACACATTAGGATTCAAGTTGAATATAAAAGATATTGTTCATGGATTGATATCATGAAATAACAACAGAGGGACTTTTTTTAAGTAGTGTATTTGGTATTTTAGTAGTTTTTATTGTCATGTTAATATTTTTAATTGTAGTTTTTATAAAATATATATTTGATTAAAATTACTGTGAGTTGAATTTTTTAAAACTAAGTCTTTATGAATAAAAAATATATTATTTTAATTTTTACAAAACTAGATTTTTAAAATTATTATATAAAATAATGAAAATATAAGTTATTTAACTAATTAAATAGTTTTTTTTAATGAATGAGGAATAAACAAAAGCTACTGTAACAAACTATCTTTAAGAGGTTCTTGAGAGCCCAGTATAATCATGTTTTGTAAAATTTTTGTTTTTTTATTTTAAATTAATGTTTTTAAATAGTTTTGATGTTTTGATATTAAAAATAAATTTAAAAATATAAAAAATATTATTTTAATTTTTCTATAAATAAAAGTCACTTTTAAATATAACTTTTATCATAATTTCAAATAGTCATTAAATGCACAAGGACTTGGCAAACATTTTCCCTACGATCATTTTTAAGATGTATTTGTTTTTGTGGTTGTTTTGTTAATTTTTGAATTTTTTATTGAAATTAATTTTTATTTGATATTTTTACATTGTTCTGATATTTATGTTAAAAATAATTTTTAAAATTAATAAATATATTTTTTATAAAAAAACATTACAAAAAAACAACAATTATTAAATTTCATATCGATACCTCTCTCTAGCCTCTGGCTATGGGTTCTTTTTCTTTGTCCTTGGCAGCATCATGGCCACTGGCCAACTTGCTGTTTCTGGGAGAAATTGGCGATACCCATAAAATAATTCAATCTGGGTTGTCTTTATTAAGTGGGTCCATTTCTTTTATTTTGTACGGCGAGTATTTGGTAGCTTGGTAGCTGTGGCTTTTAAATGCATTTTAAAATTGAGATTCATTTAAAATATATTAAATTTTTATTTTTTTTAATTTTATTGTATTAATATTAAAAATAAAAAAATATTTTAATATAATTTCAAATAATTTTAAAAAATATAATTTGAAACCAGCCCGACCTAGAGAATGAGTGGATCTCAATCCAAATTTTGAAAGTTGGGTGCATGGAGGAAGAAATGGGCTATTTATTCAAGTGGATCACTTCCCTTTAGAAAGAACACTTGTTTTCCTTTCCCTACACCATTACCCTAGAAAACAATCTAAAATGGGCACAGATCTAAAATTGGTTTATTGAATTTTTTTTCATGGAATAAAAGACTGACTATCTAGGTCGAGACCCGAGTATCAACAGGGACTCTAGCTTGAGAAATCTTTTCCAAGGAAGAGAGCCTACCTAGGCCAGATAGCTTCCAGAGTGTTTTTCAGAAGGATGCAACGTTTTTCTGTTAGACATGAGGGAATCTGTCTTCTTGCTCGGAAGCGATAAAATTCGAAGAAGACACTTGTGGCCGACGCAAATCCAACCTCGATAGACATAATTTTTCTCCCTTTAGCATGATGCCCTTCATGAATTCTTGTCCTCCTTTCTCTGCTTTACAAACGTGATTAGCAATTCGGAGGACTTGAATCAACCTCGCATGTGTGTGAGCTGTCAAATTATCAGCGTAGAAGATTGAATCTGTTTTTTTTTTTGTTTTAATATTTTTAAATTATTTTGATGTTGTTCTGATATTAAAAATATAGCTACTAATAACCGAGCTGATCTGGAAGAGCTCAAACACTCACATCACCACCCCTAAGGGAATTAAAAAACGAAATTCTTTTTTGTTTATAGGAAATCGATCAGTCCATGCTGCTATAAAATTAAATGTTCTATTTTGTTGCCTCCAAAGAGCTCTCTCTGAGACTCTCTCTCTGTGCTTCTTCTCTCGATATCTTGTCTCTATTTTCAAATGTATCTACTGAAAATGGCTTCCAAGTCTTGACTCCATGACTATACATGAAGCTCTGTGCAACCTAGAAGTGAAGAGTTGTCAAACAATGGCTCAAGTTTCTAGTGTTTTGACTTCACCAAATTCTGGCATAACCATTTTCCTGTTTTATCTTCCAGGCAAACCTTGATCTCCTAGTCACAGAGTAAATTACTTGTATGGTATCCCTGCTGCAGGTGGATGAGAACTTACCACTTATTCTGGATTTCATCACATTCTCTTCTTAATGGGACTTCCTTTTTTCTAGCTTTCTTTTCTAGGGTTTCAGAAGAAAGCCGTGATCAACCGGAAACCAGAAGTGGTGGGCAGATTCTTATAATTCACAAACTTAATACAATGTTACCTGTAACTTCAAACATCACAAATTATGAAAAAACATGAGGAGATTTCAAGAGAATGCAATGCTTCATCATTCTTAACTAAAAATAAAAGGAATACATTATTTATGTACCAGTCCCACCTTCTTGTCAGTTGTGTATTAGTCTGAGGTTTGTACTGAAGTGGGGTGTTCATGGTGTCGTTGTTTTTTAAATATTTTTATTGGTTAAAAAATATATTAAAATAATATTTATTTATTTATTTTTAATATCAAACCAATCTAAAAATTAAAAAAATAATAATAATTCAGTAATTCTCCATTTTGACAGCTCTCCCAAACAGAGGTGAAGAAGATTCAGCATTTATCCAGAAAAACTAACTTTACTATCTCAAAACACAAGACTTTGCGCCGAAACTCATCCAGTTTACAATCAAAACACACCTATACGAAAATTTATTTTAGAGCACTCTAAATTATAGTAGTAATTATGAAATCAATAAGCTCCACCGCAGAGGTTTCTACGAGAAATATCCAACCAAACATCACAAGGGTTTGAGAAGACATCAAGAAATTACAAAGGGCAAGCTCATTGCCCACTGCTAAATAAAAACAAGGGCTGAAAAGTTAAAATAATGTCATGCGATACCTATTCAGACAAGCTTTCATTGCTTGATGAGAGTCTTATGCATGTTTGAACATCTTCATGCTAAGCCAATGAAAATACACAGCACTGACCAGGATAGGAAGTGTCAAGGGCACCAAGAAGCAGTAATACCTGTTGTTATCAAACAAATTAAGACCAGTTTAGATTTAAGAAAAAGAAAAAGAAAAAGAAAAAAGCCAAACGCAGCAGCTAAGTAAAACTCACCTGTCGTTTTGAATGGCAGAGATGATAGGATTGTCCGACAATGGAAGAAGCTTCGATATCACTGCCGCGAATAGAAATCCCACAAAAGAAACGGAACCCATCAAGATAAACAACCATCCTCTAAACGTTGCCGTTTCGCTTAATCTCATTCGAGAAAAAACCATTTCTCTCTTTGGAACCAGTTGTGGAGGCGCAAAGGAGACGGTCGGGGAGAGGGATAATTCCGGAAAATAAAAATGTAAAATTTATCATTCGGGTCGGGTATGTAGGAAAACAAATCGGAACCCGTGATTTAGCAAATGTGTTTAATTAATACCGTAGTGTCTCTAGTTTAATATAATTTAATGAATTTTCTGAAAAAAAACACAAAAATATTCATTTTTTTTAATGAAAAATACCGTTTTAAACACGTTAACAAACGGCATGTAAGGCCCAAACCCAAAGCCCGTTTAAGAAAGTAACACTCAGTCATAAACAACCAACACTGAAAAATTCCCAAAATTCTAGAGAGGGAAACAGAACAAAGCACCCACAATTTCTAGAGCGAGAAACCAATCGATAATAATGGCAAACACGGAGGCAGAAGCGGTGGATTTTGAGCCAGAGGACGATGATTTGATGGACGAAGACGGTGCCGTCGACGTCGACGCCTCGTCCTCGCCGCGAGCTCCACTTCCGAAGTTAAAGTCGGCTATTACCGGAGGCAGCGCGTCTCCTTCACTCTCCGCTCCTAAAAAGACTAAAGGCCGTGGATTTAGAGAAGAGGTTGATACTGAGAGACAGAGCCGATTCTCCGGTCGTGGATTTGATTCCCTCGGTTCTGATGGTGGGCCTGGCCCCCAGCGATGTGAGTGAAACTTAAACCCTAGATACTTTTAGCTTGTTGTTTGAATTCTAGGGGTTTAGAGTTAATTGAAAGTTAAAATAAAACAATATTAGGGTTTTGATTGGTTTTGTGATTTATGAGGTTCTTAACTGTGAATTGATGTGGTTAATTATTTTCTTTTCACTTTTATTATTGAAAAATTAAGATGGAATGTGCTGTTTTTTTCTGTGTATGTGATGCAATTAAACAAATAAAATAAAATAGTGAAACTTTTGTTTGAAATTAGGGGAATATGGCATCGAGTCTTATATAATACTAGAGACTGCTCATGTAAACTAGCTCCACATTAGGTGGAAAAAATCCCACATTGTGCTAGAATGGTTTACTTGCGCGGGGATCCTCCAAAACTAAACTATCTTGTTGGTTTGTTTTGGAATAATTTTATTGGTTAGAGTACAAATCTATTGGATCAGTTGCCATTGTTATTTAAAAAACAGTACCCCGTTATTCTTAGTCATTTCATGAAGCAATTTGTGAATGATCCTGGTGCTTTAAAGGTTCTTATAGCTTGAACAAATAATGTTTTGTTCTTGCTAGCTGATCTCTGTTATCATTTGTTTAAAAAGCAGTTATCTTTTTGTTCCGAAACTTGTGGTGGATGTTAATTGTTCCATCTATTTGCAGCTGTTGAAGGATGGATAATTTTGGTGAGTGGAGTTCACGAGGAAGCACAAGATGATCATTTGCAAGAAGCTTTTGGTGAGTTTGGAGAAATAAAGAATTTGCATTTGAATCTTGATCGCCGCACCGGTTTTGTTAAGGTAAGCAAAACCTTTCCTTTTTTTTAATCTTTTTTGTAGTTGGTTGGTTCTTTTGTTAAGTTGGGAGGCCATATCAGTGAAAACCATTGTTAGATTGGAATTCAAAACACAGAGATCAATCTTATTACAAGTCCCTGTGCTTCACTGATTTTTGGTTTGGAGCATTTGTTCCAAAAAATTTCACATTTCAATTGGAACTCAAATCTAGTGATTCAAAATAGCACACAGCAATCTCACTTTTCTTAAAGTATAAACTGTGGGTTGAATCTTTAATTGTTATGATTATAGGCATCTTCTAAAAAAAATCATCTCTATTCAATTTGCAAGTTAATGGATGCTGAGATGTTAGCTGTGGCAACTCAGATTTATTTAGTTTTCATTCTGAAATGGTGTTACATGCTGCATGACTGTATCATTGATCCTTGATTGTCGAAAATGATCTACCCTTGACTCCACTTAAATTGTGTACTATTTTTATATTTCCACCTGCTTTATTTGCAACTTGCTCGAAAGGTTGTGTATAGTGCTGGGCTTCTTTTTTTTTTTGTGAGGAACTGAAACCGTAGTGGTTTTGATAATGCTTGACTGTCTTTAACTGTTTTCAGTCATGTTAACTCATGTGTGTGGATGGTATTACAGATATGTGCTCACCCAGGAGAGAGAGTATTGATATATAGGATTTTTGTTGGTACTGGTTGCTCTGGTGGTTATGCATATGTACACAAAGCATGATTGCATAACCTTTGTTGTGAAGGAAATTTGGCAACTTTTCAGTTCCAAAATTTTGAAAGCAGCTAATGTTTATTTACTCATTCCACACAAAACAAGAAATCATAACATTTGACATCTATGGAGCCACATGTAATTCTGTTAATTGTATAGCATGGTATTGATTCAATTGGGTTTTGAGGTGGCCAAATTCAGCACTAATGTACAATATCATTTTGCAGTCCTTGGCCCTCGCAAAGCTTTATTTCTTGATCATGAATGTGATTTCATGCCCTTTATTGTGGTCATGACAATTAACAATAACATTGGCCTGTTGTTTTTGTTGAAAATTATGAAGCAAGTATTCTTTCATTAAGTTAATGCATAATACCTTTTGTTTTGCAAGGGCTATGCGCTGATAGAATATGAGAATTTTGAGCAAGCAGAGAATGCAATAGCTTCAATGAACGGGGGAACATTGCTTGAACAGGTTATCAATGTTGATTGGGCCTTCAGCAATGGTCCCAGCAATTGGGCCTTAAAGAGAAAGAATATGAGGTTTGTCTCTATGCATTACTTTCATAAGGTGAAAAATTATTTGATGTCATATATTATTACATAGAGAGGATGTCAGTGTAATTACATAGAAGTCTCCTCCGTAATGATCAAAGTTACTATAGAAGTTTGAAAAACATTTTAATAACTTGGGTCTTCTAACTCTGTAAATTTCTTCAGTGGGAGTTTTAAATTGTCTCAACCTGCCTGTCGTCTGTCAAGGAAAAACTCTGGCTATTAATGACATATTTCTAGGAATTGTTGTATGACCAGACTACCCTCAATCCTAGTCAAATTCAAGGTGCTGTTTATATTTGGTGAAAGAATATGTAGTGCTCTTCAGCTGGATAAAACTTTTATAGAGTGGTTTTAGATAATACAGTGAAATTCACACTGCTTCTAACTACATGGCATTAAGCTCAGACTTGGGTGAATTGAAAAGGGAAGTGTTGGTTTTGACGTGGATTTTCTTATAAAATAGTCCAGGTGTTTTTAAGGGGCTTATAAGCTTCACCTTGCTTCTTCATGCTCTTTACTCGTTTACTTTTTGAACAGTTTAATTGAGATAGTACATGCCTGTGTGCGATGTTGTTTCATCTCCTTGGGGAGATGTGCTGTCCATTACTATTATATGACTCCCAATCAAATTCTAGATAAGTGATAGTATCTTCCTGATGCATGACGCTGTCCTCTTTGACCATGTATGAGTTGCTTCAAATCTGAGTTAGATCTTTCTTTAGTTGTGTTAGCTGGGAGTATAACTTGTTATCTTTCAAATTTTTGCAGACCTGGACGAACACATCGCTCAAGGAGTCCTAGGAGGAGATACTAATGGGTTGAGATTTCTGTTATGAAGGTGTATGATTTTGCTTTGAGGCATTTTCTACCTAGTTATCATGGAAGATCGTGGTTGATTCTTGTCTTCATTGGGTTTATGAATTGATCATCTGTTTGTTGGGAATCCCTCCAGTTTCTCCCCTTTTGTTGAATGGATTTACACTAATTTCTAAGTTTAGTAATCACTGTGTATTTGACTCTGATTTTGTACTAACCTTTAAGTTTAGTAATCTGGTTTATTTGGGTGCTTAAGATATATTCAGTTCTGAGATTTTTGCGAGGCTTTTAAGTTCCATTAAGAACGTTGCTCAAGCGAGGCCTTTTCAGTTAGTTTATTTGGCTTTGGAGTCCAAAGGTTTTTCCAGTGCTACATGGCCGAATTTGGTTACTGATTTGGGTTCCAGAGCAAGTGGTGCTTACCTGGCAAGGAATTCCAATATTCTTGTATGCTCAAACATTAGCATTCTGCAATTCTGTACACAGTGATACTCGGAAGCCATCCTTGCTGTAACTTCTCCAACAAAATTATGGTAAACAGCTGTATTGCTTGATGGCTATTACGGTGTGGTGTGGTTGTGTGTTTTTGTATGGGATCTATAAAAAAGCAAAAAAACAAAACATAGCATTTTTAGTTTTTAGGAAGATGGCTATCCCTATCGTTTTTCTCCAACAAAATTATGGTATACAGTTGATGGCTCGAGGGGTGGTTGAGTTTTTTTTTATGGGATCTATAAAAAAAAAAGCAAAAAAATAAAATATATTTTTAGTTTTTAGTAAGATGAGATTTACAACACGCTCGTGTATGCTTTGATAAATCCCCTTGTTCACGCAACGAATGGACTGGAGCTTCTATGAAGGTATTGACGATGGTGTCATCATAAGCTCAACCAAACAAATATTTCCCCGAGCAGAAATGAACTACTTCGTTGTGATATCATTATTAATCTCCACTTTATGATGAATTTTAATGGAGGTACGTGTACCAAGAGGAAGAAAGCCCCCAACGTACCTTGCTTGCTTGTTTGCCTGTCAGTCAAGAGTAAAATTATCAGCAAATTACCACATCTATAGGATACCATGTCATTTCAATGATATTATAATTAGGGGTTGATGAGCATGTTCTCAGCTTTCCTCTGAATTCCTCCACTGTACAAACAGTCATATTAGAAATTCTGCTCCTGATGATTCTCTACTCTAATTCCAGCTTCCTGCTCTCCCACAGCAAGCGAAAAGAAGGTCCGATATTTCCTACTTTCTCTTCTTTGTTAAATGTACAAAATTCGTGTACTTGTAGTAGCTGATCTATACATGTATGTTTCTGACATGTTCTTCTGTATGTTGTATGTTTTCCTCAAGAAGCCACAGCCGTCCAATAATTGGCCATGCATAAGGTTGTTGGAGTGCCAATAGTGCGTGACCATACCCAATGTGTGCCCTCCACTCTTCGCATCTCTGCCAACTGCCACAAGTATTAACGTGAGCACCATTCTCATTTTTATATGCCTTTTAAGTTTATGTTAGCTTGGAAAAATGTTTCAGATTTTAGAAAAGGAATGAAAGAACAATCCTTTCCTTTTTGAGATTATAGTTAAAGAAATCCGAGGCCGATTCGGTTCTTAATTGAAAAATTATGCATAAATTGCACATAGAAAGTAATCAATAGCTCAACTTTTAACTTCCTGAATAAAATTTCTAATAAGTTTGTTGTCAAGAGTGTTAGACTGTTTCCTAGAAAACATTTGCTGACATGTATAATGTGTTTAGCTTCTATGAAAATGTTCATGTAGTTTTCAAGTTTTAGTCCAACTCCATTTTCTTGGTCTGTTTACGTGAAACTTGCAGCTCTTTCTTTGTGAATTAGGATAAACCCTACATCTCAAGTTTACTTATGTTCATTATTAGAAATCAGAGACAGTAAATGAACAAGTGTTCCTTACTCTTCTATCCTTGAGCTCGAAGATAACTGAATCATCAGAAAATGGGATTGGCCTTGTTGGTGCCACCTGTGAATGTTTAAAACACTCATCATTGATTTCTAATGCTGTCCAGCATCCAGTTAGTATATGAATTTATATATAAAAAAAAAGGGAAAAGATTCTTATACCAACCTTCGGGTCACAGTTTCTATTATAATCACTATACTTCTCTGCAACATTCTCCAAGCTAGCTGCAAAATCTTTATCCATGCAAACTTCTTCATTATCATCATTTCCACCCTCTTGTGTTTGATCTTCGTTCATTAATTTTCCCACATATGGGAAGCCACAGTTTTTCCATCTCCATGTCATTTTGTCCATATATCTAACGTACACTTTTCCATCTGAACCAATAAGAAAAAGTTGATTACCTTCAAAGCATGGGCTAGGGGAAGTGATCAGGGTTACACCTTTATTAGGTGTTCCATGTTCAATCCAATTCCATCCAACACCGGTATTCCAATGATATTCAACCAGTCCACCATCTTCTGAAAGCATAAATAGTGAGCCTGTAAGTGATTGTGATGATGCCCTCATAGCAGTTCCAGGCAATCTTGATAAAATCAAATGTTGCGACTGATAATGCTCATGCCACAATTCAGTCACTTTGTTATACTGGTATAGCTTTCCATTCCTTCCGATGACAAACACTATGTTGTCCCGGAACAGCTCCTGATCAACAATACTTGCAACTTTGGTATTTGGAGGGTTTTGACAATCTTTCCATTTGAATTTCCTCAGGGCAACCTGCACAGAAACTTGATTAAATGATCAGCAATGAGCTGCTTTACAAGTCTGGGAAAATCACAGAAGTACCTTTTCTGCTGTGGCTTTCTAGCCTTCAGTAGGAGTTTAAAGTAACATTTCAGAATATTTGTTTCTATTAATCAGTAATGTTTCTTGGTTGCCAGATCACATGAAATACTTGTATGGATGGTGATGATGCAATGACATAATGAAAGATTAAGTGAATCAGAAGTAGGAAAATAAATTCTCTGATGCTTTTAATCTTTTGTACACATTGGAGTTGTATACCAATAGAAATAATCTGGTTTATTTGATTCCTGCTACTTACTGTGAACTGCAGTAGTCTTCCATTTTTGCTCACTAAGAAGATTGCATCTTCTTCTGTAACTTTCAGAGCTTTACCTGGAATCCCATCCCATGGAGGGCCTCCGATAACATGTCCGAGATTCCTCATGGCAGTGCAATTCACCCATGCTAGCCCCTCACCGCTTCTTTCTCTTATAAGCAGACTCCCATAAATGTCTACCAAAAACAGACTTCCATTGTAGTTTCCAAGGGCACCTTTCATTGGTGTTGGGTGGTCATGCCTTAGCCAAAGCCATAAATTTTCAGCATAAATATATTCAAAAGTCAAACCACCATCAGTAATAAGGAAAAATGATTTGCCTCCATGCATCATTCGCAGACGAAAGTTAGTGTTGATCCAATTATCTGGGAATCTATTTTCTTTCGAAACTTTCTTTGGTCCATTAGCACCTGCAAATAGGTAATCTTGTTGTGCTTGGCTTCCCTTTCGCCTTCTTGCCATTGATCTTGTAATTCCTTGATCATTTGGCTCATCTTTAATGCCTTCAAGACAGTTCATCGGTCCACGTTCTTCTCTGCAATACTCAGCATTCCACCCTTCAGTCTCTGGGGCATCTAATATTGACCATACATATTTAATTGATATCTTTTTTTGGAGATTGACTTGATGATTCGGCCCTGTATTTTCTCCACCTAGTCCAGGTAGATGCAATTCTGCAAGTCTACCATCATGCAGTGCGAAAACTATTCTGCCAACTTGGACTTGTAACCCAGAAATTCCACTTGCAACTTTTGCATGCGGGGGATGCATATGACTCGACCATGCTTCAGGAATTTGGTTTCCCTGATCAGTGCCTGGCTTCAAGAGAAAAAGTTAGGTCTGACTTAACAATGATTTAGCTACAAACAGCAAACATGTTCAATGGCACACAAAGGTGCAAATCAGTCAAAAACCATGGCTTTCAGCTTATTGAATTATTTAAAAATCCACAATCTGCCATAATTTCTTTAAGAAATGGTTCTAAAAACAAAACATCTGTGATTTTTGTTCTTCCAAAATTTCTTTACTAGGCATTGTGAAAGCTATTAATCTCATTGAAGAAGCAGTGCAGAAGAACAACCTATTTTCAATACTACTTCTATTGGTTTTATTGCTAGCTAGATGCATTTCTCTATTGTGCCAACTTTTCAAATATACCAAGAGCTTTGAACGAAGAATGAATTTCAATTCCATGAGAATCTTAATGTGCAACCAGAGGAATTATATGTTATTCCTGTTTTTCACCAGCCAGTCATGACACATGGAATTCCCTAGGAGTTTCAAAAGTTGCCCTTTCCCTTCCCTGAATAGGTTATTTGGAATTTTCCAGTCCTTTGCCTTAACTGTTCTCAGGGGGAGACAAAGCCTACTTCCAGAATTAGGATTAGGGATTTAAAATATATAAACTGGTTACTTGATCTCAACTCAATGGAACAGCATTCTCTGATGGCTTCCCAGAGGATGCATTTTCCTTGGTTTTCCATATGCGAGTCTCAGAGTAGTGAATTGGATATATACGAGTGAAAACCAGAAAAACCATACTTGGGTTGTCTTTGTTGTGTGACTGTCCTTCATTGAGTCTATAAAGGAATCTCATTAGAAAGCATAAGAAGAAGAAGAAGAATAGCGAAAAGCCTCACCATTTTGAGATTGAAAACAGTTTATAGTAACTGCTTCACTCACCTGACTGTTTTGATATTCGATACTCAAAAACCGATCCAGAGGATGTGGTGAAAAATAATGACAAGAATTTTTCATTTGTCTCATCTTGTAGACCTGGTGTGATAGATGTCAACTGATGATCTTTGGGACTTCCATGGACTATCCATTTCCACTTCCTTTGGTTCAATCGTCTCTCTACCAATTTACCACCCTGGAAATACAGAATACATTGTGAGTAGAGGCCAGACAACCGTTTAGCTTCCTTGGAAACAAGAAGATTTTCATAATACTTCTGCTGTGCACATTGTTCCCCCTATTTGGTTTACCTTTTTTTTTTTATCACTTTCTGTTGTCTGTGTGTTTGTGCGCATTATATTTACAAATATGGTACCTTAGTTAAAAGAAAAAGAGAGATGGAGTAGTCTCCACTCAAGCCATGTAGTGTGCATCCCATCGATGGCATCAGAGAAGCATCTTCTACTTTCCCTTCTGTCCATATATGCTTCTTCCATGATGGTTTTGACCTCCTATCGTATTCGTAGAGATCACCTGTAGAACTGCTTTGCAGCACACATTTTTTTCCTTTTCAAATGGCAAAGAAGATAATAGCCTAGAACCAATGAGACAGCTTAGCCACAAAGCATGGCTTGGTTGGGACATTGTCCTACACAGAATATCTGATTATAACTACTGGCAACTTCACATTTAATTTGATGTTTGCCGGTACACTTCTCAATTAGATATACTTTGTGTTAGCCCGTCCAAAAAGGTTATTATTGATTTCTTTTAATTTGAGTTGTTGATTTGAGATAGATCTAACCTTACGGTATATACTACTTCTGGTCTAATAGTAGCAACAGCAGCAATTGCTGCAACATCTGCACCAGGTGGTCGCCCGTGATTTTCCCATCTGTTCTATGTTTACAGCATAAACTTCGTTAATATTAGAGTCTCCCCATCAGAATCTACTCTGTAAGCAGAGATTAAAATTCAAAAACAATAAAACTAGTTGTAGTTAAGACAGCTTTTAGTTTTAGAAATTCTAGTTTTACCTTGGAGGTTCTGCCTCACTAAGTTCTAATAACGAGCCATTCTTTGTGCAGAAATAAATTGTCCTGGCAAATAATGCAGTGAAAGCAAGGAGTTAATTACTACATTTGCTGCAGTAAAGTAACGTGATTACGCTGTTTCAGACTCTTGGTATGTATAATTCACTGAATAGAAGGTCTTGAAACTGAAGTGATGCACTCACAACCCATCATGTGAAATGACGCCTGACTTTATTGGGATCGATGAACTTTGTCCTGCTTCTTTATTTGTGCTTTCATCGAGAGTAGGTGTGAACTCTGTCCAAATTGGCTGTGAGCGCTCACTGAGTCTCATCTGGAAAGGAGAAAAAATGATCCAACACATGAAACAGTAGTGCATTTGACAGTTATAGTGACCAGCAAATCCATTTTTATCAAGCAGGCATCAAAGTCAAAGCACGCTTGACCATCAAATTCAGAGCACTCCCTGATTGTTAGCACATATGTCCTGAAGTGGAAGAACTAGTTTTGGTTTCGATTGAACAGTATTAACTAATACGAGAAAATTGCTCATGCATGAAGAAAATCATGGGACCATTGCACAAGCAACTTCAAAGACAAAACATGTGTTAGAGCTAATTAACATAGAGCCAGCCCAGTTTATGCAAGAGTGCCATGCCTGAATGTTTGACTTGAGTTGTGACATGGTTACACTGATTACAAGTGCTTGTATAACACAGATTGCAGATTTGATGGTAGCTAGAAAAAAAGTATGTATAACTTTCCTGATTGAATCCAGTACTACTGGAAGACAAAAGGCTCTTGCAACTACTATGCAATCAAGGTTTGCAGGTCTGATAGTAGTAATTAGCAAACATTTCTGCCTCGCCAAACTAAAACTTGTAGAAACAGGATAGGTAGATATAAAATAAAGGAGCAAAATATAGATGATCTTAGAAGTAATTGAAACCACGAGCATTTTTTTGAATTAAGATAGATAACTGCAAAGATGCCTCATATTATATATGGTTTCTTCCATGATCATATAGACAAGACAGCAACTTTTATGAGCTGAAAAAAAGACTAGTACCTGAAATAGGATTCCTGATTCTGATAGAGCAAGAATACTTTGATTGACAATAAAGATACAGATTGCATGACCAACCAATACTGGTAGATCATGGGGTGCTATCACCCACTGGACTCCATTCCAGAACCTCTCATAGATAGACCCACTTTCACCAGTTACCCAAATGGATGACTCAGACATTTTGGTCAAAGAAATCCTCTTCCTCAATGGCAGAACAATCTCAGAATTCTGTTCTTTTCCTCCATCCCCATCCTTCCTTTTCAGACTCCCAGTTTTCTTGGTAACATCATTTTGTCTTTCTAACTGCTCTTCTGCATCTCTTGTAACCGGATGAATTGAACCAACTTTAGTGCAGTTGTCATTAACACAAGAGACAAGGCCATATGGCAGTTCCACTTCAACCCATGTTTTCGATTGCTCTTGGAACTCCCAGAAACGATCAGTTTTCTGCTCAAATTTTCTATTATTTTGTGGAGCATAGTTATGTGGGCACCAAGAATAAGAGCCAAAGCTCGATGTCAAGAGGACCAAGATGAGAAATATTAAATGAAACAAAGGCATAGTGGCATGGGAGAATCTGGTGATAATAAGGCCAGAATCCAGATACATAAACACAGAAAGACTTGGAAACTAAGACCTGCAGGGGGTGTCAAGTACAACTTATTTTGGTTTTTTATACCCCTTGTGGTGCCCCATATAGTGTCATAACAAGAGAAAGGCCACAGGAAACTACTCGAAGGACTTGACCATCATTTTTGGAAAAAACTAGGATCTCTTTTCATGGCCTTCTCAGCAGGACCATGGTAAATCCAGAGGGAAGGTTGTGGGTGTCCATACATGGGAGAGAGGTTAGTTAACATTGACAGCGTAGTTTTTCTTAGGTTTTAACAAACTCTTCATTTATCATCTCTCTGTGGTTAGAATAATTAAGGCGGTGATTATGTCTTTTGGTGGGGTTGCTGAGCTTGCTTACTTTGTAAAGCTGTGACCGTGCTTCACATTTCTTAGCAGCTAGTAATGATCTTCTCACCCAATCCATGACTTTGTGACTCTGGGCCAAGTTTCTATTTAATTATACGATGCTCTGCAAACGGTAAAAAGAAATAAAATGTTTTTGTGGAGAATTCTTTCTGCTTTTCTAAAGTTATTCCTTTATATCAAAGTAGCTGCACTACTCGCACTGCATTACATGTTGCATATGCCAAAAGCTTGATAAAATGATAGGATGATTATGGCCATCCAGTTGATGATGATGATGGTGGTGGTGGTGGTGGGCATACCAGATGTAATATCATGGGTCACTCGATTTCTTTGAGTCGACTTGTGAACATGTTTTTTCCAGGTAAACCCCCTCCCCCTTTTTCAACACTGATTGAAGCTAAATTCTAAAGAGATGAGGTAAGAAGATGCCATCGATTTTTTCCTGGGAGTCATTATGGCTTTGAAAGAGACACCACCACCGTAGTGGCAAGCTGTGGAATTTGTAACTCTCTTTTTTACAATTTTATTTTTTTAGTCAAAACTGTCTTTTCTCGTCCATGTGATTTTGTTTTTATTTTGACAATATCAAGTCTTTTTTTTATTATTATTAATATATTTAATTAAATAAAAAACTAACGGTGACTAAAAAATATTCATAAAAATTCTAATGACTTGAATATAAATGAAAAAAATGCGTTTTTTTTCCAAAACAAACTCATTTTCCTTATTCATGCATTTTTATTTTATTTTGATGAAATGTTTTTTTTATTACAAGCATTATTTTTTAAATAAAAATTATTATCACTGTGAATTCAAATTTCAATAAAAAAAATAAAATAAAACTAGGAGTCAGTGATTTTTAAGCACTTGTATTAATAAATATAAGAATAATAAATCTAAAAAATTATATGAAAAAAAACAAGAAATAAATATCTTATTGAATATTAATGAGAAAAGTTTTTTAAAAAATTTCTCATGTTAGATTAATTAATAATTATTCATGGAGTAATTATTAATATTATTATAGAACAAATCTCGTAGTTCCAGCCACTTTAATTTTTGTTGTATGATTGAAGGGCCTTCCTGGGGCCCGCAGAAGACTGTGATTTGTGAGGTCATCGGATTGGAGTAAAACATGTGTGGTTCTACTGATAATTGGAATCTCCGTGTCGGCCACGTCTAAGAATCTACAAGGACAGGCTTGCGCTTTCGATAATAATTATTCTAACGTGTTCATATTAAAATAAATAAATAAATAAAAAACTTAAAATCTGCATGGTGGGTTTTATACAGTATCGCTCATTAATTCACGGGTAAAATAGTAATTAACTTTTTCCAAGTGGTGGTGGAAGGCTGACTGGGCTTCCTATTTTCCACCCACTATAATTATCGGAGTAGACTTTATGGCTGAATTGCCGTGGAGACGGGGGCTGAATTCTTGATCGATACGTCGTCGTCTTGGAATTTAAAACTTGTAAAGAATTCATTTTTTACCGTTGTACGTAAGGTTTTTTAAGAAGGGCAAGTCTTAAGTTAGTCCCCAATCTATGACCAAAGTTTTAATTGAGTTTCGTGCAAGAACATTAAATTAAGGAGACTTGCGTGCAAGAACATTGCTAATATCTTGTGGGAAAATGAGAAAATAAAAAATAAACTAATGTGATCCGACACATTAAAACCATAATAATTTACTTTTATGTTTAATCTTGAGAGAAAGAAAGAACAAGATCTTGAATTTTCATGGAGTGGTCGAATGATTTTGTTTCCCTCTCCCTCGTGTTGAATTTATTTGAATGAGGCAGAAAGTAATAAAAAATATTTTACTTTATTTGGAAATGGAGGTAGGTAGGGCATTCTTTGACCCCATGAATATCCGTACCTGGGTTTATATATATAAAAAATAAAGGCAGGTAGAGCCTCCTTTGACCCCATGGATCTCCGTACCCGGGTTTATATATAAACAATAACGTGCTAAATTTATAATTCTTTCAACACACATCTACAATAATCTGTGTAGTTTTTGACTTTTTTCTCTTTGATTAAATTTATTTGATTAATATAAGATATTGTATTTTTCATATCTCATATACTATACTTAATGGAGATTGATCATGAGAAAGAAAGAAAGAAAAAGATCTACAATGGACATTCAGCTCCACTAGAGAGGCTTTCATGGAGACGGAGGAGGAGGAGGGCGTCTTCTTCTTTTTTGTAACAATGGTTGTAAATTGGGCTGGTTAATTAGGGTTACTCTAACTCTTATTTTATTTTATTTTATTTTAAATTGACCTGCCTATATCAATATAATTTTAATATAATTTAATTTAAAACTTAGGTTAAGCAAATAGTATGAGTTTTTCAAATTTAAATAATTATATTAAATTTAATGATAATATTAAAAAATTTATAGCAATTTAAATATTATTTCTTTACTTTTGCAAAAACATTTGTTCCAAGCTGCTGCAGCAATATAGCAGGGCAATAAATAAAAAACGTGGGCCTGGGCCGCGGCCTCCCTTCATCAAATGGGAGGTTAATATTAGCTTTGTAGGATATAATGATTTATTTTCTACTACGATAATGGTTAATACTGAGTTTATTATTTATTTATTTACACGTGGAATAATACAAATATTAATTTTATAAAATCCTAGATAAAGCTCTTCTCAAATTAAATATTTATTATGTATGATATTTAACAGGTTAAACCATTATAAATTAGAATAAAAGCATAGAAAGATAACAATAAATTATTAACTCGTAGATAAAGTATTAAAAACAATTATTTGTTTTGACGGTTTATCTGGCTTAAAAGAAATAAGCTTGCTTTTAGCTCTGAGTTTATTTAGTCCAAGATTAGTTTCTCGAGACCCTCCTCCGGCAGGTTTTTGGAAGCTTAATGTTCCCCAGGTAATCAGGGTAAAGCAAGGCAGTGCAGCAGCATCATCATGGATTCTCTAGATGGTCGGATCTCAGGTTTTTCTGCCATTATTTTGTTGGAAATAATAAAGAATATTTCAAAATATTTATATTTTATATTTTGTATTGAGAAAACACAACTTATCTTTTTGTGAACATAAAATATATATTTAGCTTTTTATCTTACATTAAAAAATAAAATTTTTATCTAGTATTTATATAATAAATTTTAATATAAAATAATAACCAACAAAAAAAAACAGTGCTCCCATGTATAAGGTTAAGTCAAGTAAGAAAAAAACTTTTGATTGTCTCCCTGTGCACACGAGACAATGCTTGTACTTTATGAACCTTTTATCTTCGATAATAATTTGTTTTTGGCCCTTAAACTGAAATTATATTTTTTAAATACTTTGAATTAATTTTCTAATAATTACAAAATCTTAATATTTTTTTTATTTTAAAACTTTGTTTAATAGTCGTAACTCTTTAATTTCCTAATAGCTTTTTTTATTATTTTTTAAACTGTTTCAACAACTTTTTAATTCTCTAATTTATTTTCTACGTGGTTGTTACATGCTAGCAATTAATCTATATATACCATGCAATTTTACACTAAAAAAATTTCAAAAATTATTGCATTGTTTTTGTGTTCGCAAAACTTACTAGTATTTTTTTCATTTTTAGTCTATTTTTCATTTTTAGTCTAGCTGTTTCTATGTCTCTCATTCTAGAGGAGGAATAATCTTATGTTGAGAAAATATCTTAAAGATAATATCTGTATACGTCTGAATTTTTTTTCTTCATTGTATTTTCTTCCAACATATTGATGTCCCTACTGAACTATTGTTGCTGACCTAGTTTGGATATTTGTGAGGAAATCCTTGAATCAGAAAGAGGCGAAGATCCTCGTTTGGATATTTGTGGAGGAAAT
>Ga0307515_10008532_pt1 | contig 19954 bp, 15 predicted proteins | sample 17_EM_MG_FD_194513 | JGI IMG/M metagenome (GOLD analysis project Ga0307515, IMG submission 194513) | Populus trichocarpa ectomycorrhiza microbial communities from riparian zone in the Pacific Northwest, United States - 17_EM | ecosystem: Host-associated > Plants > Roots > Unclassified | place... | reverse complement strand
TCTTCACTGTTCACGTGAACAGTTGAGACATGGAAGTGTAGAAGAAGAAAAAGTTGCGCGCCTCTGGTTACTGTGCTGTAACACAGTTTGAAAAAAGCAGCTTGGAGCTGCTTCTTCTCCCCCTGCGTTGTAAACGTAGTAATCAATAGGGCCCATGAATAATAAATCCTGTTTTTTTCTTTACCAAACGGTTTAAATCTACGGTTTACTTAAAATGCAGCCGTAACCGCGTAAACGAACGGGAAGTGCCAACTTATTAGCCCATGTCTAAATTGAAATTCCCAAAACATTTCAGGACTATTTTGTCATTACGCTAACAATTTTTCATAACACGATGAGTGTGTTTGGCAGTGTGGTAGTGGTTGCTTTTTAAATAGCTTTTCGTGCCGAAATACATGTCAATGATGTTTTTTTATTTTTTAAAAATCATTTTTAACATCAGCACATCAAAACGATCCAAAAAGTACAAACCACACTCAATTTTAGCAAAAAAAAAAAATTCAAAATTTGACGAAATGCAAATTGAAACGCACAACCAAACAGGCTCGATATCTGGGTGCAAAAGTACTTTGCCAGATATTGCGTTATGAAAAGTCTCCCTCCAGTCCCCAAAAAAATAAAATAAAGAAAATTAATTAATAAATTAAAAAAATCAACGAGGCATTTGATTAACAGGCTCACTGGCTTTCAGACCTCTCCCCCTCTCTCTTGTAGTGCACACGGCGGGCGGGAAACTGATAATCTGGGAACATCCTTCCCTCCAAACCCTAACCCTAACCATAACGCTTCTTCTTTCCTTCCTCCAAATTACAGACAGGTCAGGTTATCTTCCTCACTCATGGCACTTCTACACAAACCGCATACAGAAGACAAAATCCACAAATCACCTCTCGATTTCGAAGAAGAAGAAGCCGGGGGCACTTCTATACGCTACGTGTCGTTGGACCGCGTCTACTCTGCCGCGTCTCTCTGTGGATCATCCAACGTCATGTCAAAGAAAGTAAAAGCCCGGAAGTTTCTTCCCAACCACCATCCACGTGTCAACAATCCTCCTTCGTTACTCTACGTTTATTCTCGCCGTCCAAAACGACCACCCCGCCCTTCGTTTCATGATTCGTTGGTTTCACGCGCCGCTGAGCCTGAGCTGGCGGTGAAGAGTGAGATTTGTGAATTTGAGGAGGAGCCGATGATTGAGTTGAACAAGGAGAAGAAGAGGAGAAGGATTGGGAGCAATGAGTTGCTGAGATTGGGTGTCGATTCTAATATTCTGCTAGGGTTTGATAGGCCTCGTTTGAGGGATTGCCGTAATAATACTAACAATAGTAATAGTAAGATTGGAAATTTTAAGAGAAAGAAGCGTGATTCTCTGGTTACGAATTCTGATAAATTTTCGGCCCTTCCAGATACTAGTAAAAGATGGGTCAGGTGGGTTTCTTTCTTAATGTAATAATTGTGATGAATTTTAGTGAAAATTACTGACAAGATTCGGCACCAATGTAGATGTTTTTAGTTATTAGAGTGGTGGATTTTGGATTTTTATGATAAAAGTCTTAATGTTTTTAAGCTGCATTTTAGGTTTTGAGACAATGTAGCATAAATTTTAAAAATTCTTTGCATTGGCCTCCAAATTGTTTCTGGTTGTTCATGTGATTTTTGTTTAATGTGTGTAAATTATGTCTTCAATAGGTTGAATTTTGATGATGTTGATCCAAAATTGATCGTTGGGTTGCCATGCAAGGCAAGCTTATGCTTTACCTTTCTTTGTTGATTTATGAGATTATCCTTTCCGTTATGTGCATGATAAAACTGATTTTTACAGGTCTACTGGCCACTGGATGCTGATTGGTATTCTGGACGTGTTGTTGGGCACATTTCAGATACCAACCGATATAATGTATGGCTTGATGCCCCATTTGTTTTCTCGTTTAAAATTTGAACTGCTTTAGAATTATAAAGAATATGTTGGGATACTATTGTTGATGAGAAATGAACTACAATGCAGATTGAATATGAAGATGGAGATAAAGAGGATTTGATGCTTTCAAACGAGAAAGTAAAGTTCTTTATTTCTGGTGAGGAGATGGAGCGGCTGAACCTGAGTGTCTGTGTAAAAAGTACAGATGGTGATAGAAATTATTATAATGAGATGGTTGTGTTAGCTGCCAGTTTGGATGACTGCCAAGATCTTGAGCCTGGGGATATCATATGGGCCAAACTTACTGGTCTGCACCAAATTTCTCAGATTTTGTCTTTGGATTTTTTTTATCTGTTTTCACTCTTTGCATACATTAGCCATAAAAAACCAAATACATCTCAGAGATGCTCGGAAATATCAAGGTCCTGTAACTCATATGAATTGCGAGCTAAAATCTTATCCTTTTTCTTTAGATTAGTGTTTGACACCATATGATCAAACTGTTTCTTGTGTGTGCCTTTGCAAACATATTTTGACTGCTTCCAACATGCTCATCTTGATTAGATCATGCTCTATAGTTTCAGGGTCAATGAAAACCAATGTGCTGGGTTAGAAAGACAATTGATTGAATGTATGGTCATTTTACTGGCATAGGGATCAAGGGAATTACAGAAAAGGTTTACCAGGCAATAAAAAGAAAAGGAAAAGGAAACAAGATCTATGATTTTGTTAACAACTTGTTTTAATGCATTTGAGTTTGGATGGTCTTGTTTGCCCATGCATTAGTGAGCCAGGATGTCAGTGGAAAGGATCATTTGCATTTATTTGATTCCTACTCTCATGTTTGGGCAGTTTTCTGCTGTTATGTACATGCAGGTTCTACCATCAATTAATTTGTCAAAACTTTGTAATTACACTATAGATAGATAAATTTACCCTCTTGGTTTTACACCAACTATATCTTTTAATTGTTCTAGTGCAGGTCATGCTATGTGGCCAGCAATTGTTGTGGATGGAGCACTTATTGGTGATCATAAAGGCATAAGCAAAAATATTGGAGGAGGATCAATATCTGTTCAATTTTTTGGTACCCATGATTTTGCAAGGTTCGTTGTTCTTCTAAGTTTGAAGGAGATTTTGTTTGTGTCAATCACTGCCCAGTGTGTAGGACATCTATTTCTCATTGAGGTTGACTTTATATTTTATCTTTCTACTACCAGAATTAAACCAAAGCAGGCGATCTCGTTTCTCAAAGGACTTCTTTCTTCTTTCCACCTAAAGTGCAAGCAACCTCGTTTCACTCGAAGCTTGGAAGAAGCAAAAATGTAAGGTTGATTTTAAGGGTTTATTTCATTGAAGTGCCATGATAATATGGTGTTTCACACTTGAGTACCTTTTATTTAACCAGAATTGTCATCATGTCCCTGTGCATGTGAATCCTTCTAGCTGTATAGGTATCATTGCTGAATTCTGTTATCAATTTATCAATATGACATGCCTTTTGTCACTTGTTGAGTTGGTGGAGGTTATTATATCAGGGACCATATTATCTTGTGCCTGTCTCCTTGTAAGATAGCATGTATTACTGTGGTGAAACCTGGGAAACAGGGTTGCATGCGCCAATAATGCTCTTGATGCAGCCTTTTAATGGCTCCACAATTGAATTGTTTTCTATATTGAAAATCCTTGGGATTTTGTCCTGAAGGCTTGATGATGCTCAGGCCCTAAAGTTGGTTATCAATATTGGATCTCTGCACATTATATTTTTTTGGCCTTCACTTCCATTATCACTTTACCTTCTTGTTATCATATTTTTACCTGAAATATCACTGTATGCACTCACTTGGAACAGCTATAATGTGCAGTTCTTTTAGAAAACCGTGAGAATACTTCAAAATTTACATGCAATGTTAGGATCCTGATGCAGTGGGCATTTTGTTTTTACCAGGTATCTCAGTGAACAAAAGCTTTCGAGAAGAATGCTACAGCTGCAAAATGGCATGAAAGCTGATAGCTGTGAGAGTGCGAGTAGCGATGAAGGGAGTACAGATTCAGGAGAAGATTGCATGCAAGATGGAGGGATTCAAAGGATATTGGCTAGGCTGGGTACTTCTCCATATGTAATTGGGGATTTGCAAATAATAAGCCTTGGTAAGTTTCAGCATCTGGAATTTTCTTGTTCTTCTTGTGTTTTTTTTTCAGCTTAAGACATGATTGAAAATGTTTTGTGCATTTCATTTTATCACCTTTTTGTTCTTGATAGCAACACAGTGCCTGCAATATCTTTCTGCTACTTGATTGGGGAGACTGGGTATTTTGCAATATGCAGTTAATTTACATTGTGGCAACCAATCATTTACACTTATAGACTCGTACATTGTCCTCACAGGAAAGATTGTCAAGGATTCTGAACATTTCCAGGATAACAGATTCATCTGGCCTGAAGGGTATACTGCCTTGAGGAAGTTTACTTCAATTAAAGGTGGTTATTTTATAAATACATAGTGGGACTTTTGTGTATCACATCTTTTCCACCATAATCTCATTTCTCTGAGATTTTTGTTTTTCATTCTCTGAGTCATCTTGATTGTATTAGTTCCTTGACTTGTTCTCTTTTTTGGTTTCGACTTTGTGGGGTTCAGATCCAAATGTTCGTATGATATATAAAATGGAAGTGTTGAGAGATGCCGAGTCAAAGATTCGGCCTCTATTTAGAGTGACATTGGATAATGGAGAGGAGGTTAGTTGTGATCAACTAATCTTAAAACCACAAATACATTACAAAGTCATTCTCCTATTTAACTATTCCTTGTCTCATCTTGTTAAATGATTCTTTGTACTATACATCATAGGTCATAACCACCCTTTTGCAGGTTGCTACTATGCACTTCTCATGTACAGATAAAAGATGATTGAGGAAACACAAACTTTGTATGGCATCTTTTTCAATGGCATTATAAAACATGATATAATGGTCCCTCATCCTTGAGAGATAACGAGATGGGAATGGGATAGAATAGATCTTATCAGTGATTTTTTGACTTGCTTGATATTGGCATGTTGTTATCAATAAATTTCTTCTACCCATCAAAATATGATTGGCATTCCATCATCATTGCTGTTGCTTGCTTGGCTACATAGTGTAAAACTTGCTGAAAGAGTAGCAGCTGAAGATAATTTTTTTTTTTATTGTTGCAGATTAATGGATCCACTCCAGATGCTTGCTGGGATAAAATATACAGAAAAATCAGGAAGATGCAAGATGGTAATTCTAATGGTTTTAGCGCTGAAAGTGGAGGAGAAAGAAAACTCAAATCTGGTTCTGACATGTTTGGTTTCTCTAATCCTGAAGTTATAAAACTACTAAAGGTTCGCATCTTGGTATTCAATAACCTTAAAATTTTCAATGGTTGGCCTATTTTATATTGATGTCAATTTTTATCTGCTGCCATTGTGTCGAACCTTTTCTGAATTACTCATTTGCTAGCCAAATGGATAATGAATGGTCTGGAGTGAAATTTTGTTGATAGTTTCTGTCAAGATAGAAATCTACTTTTGCCATTTTGCATCTTTGCAATTTGATTTCAAATCATTAGTATAAATCTCAATTGGATTCTGAAACTTCTTAGTGCTTCAATTAATGGTTGGAGAGGGATGCTAGGATTTTTAAAAACCAGTTCACTTCAAGACAATTGTTATGGGATAGGTAATTTTCCTTTCTTCTTTGTGGTGTCATGCTGCAGGTGTTCTTAGGGGAGTTTCTTTTGCTTATTCAGTGGGACTGGGCAGCTCTTTTATGCAAGTTGTTTAGCTTTATTATTTGAGAGGATGATTTATTCTCCCTTAAGCTTTTGTAATTCCTTTTGCTATTAACACAATATTCGGTTATCTAAAAAAATTAATGGAGTGTCAGAGAGTTGTTCTATCACTTTTTTTTATTCATCTAAAGAAGAAAATTTGTGAAATTACAGTAAGGAGAAAGGAACATCCTCTGAAATAGAATATACTTTTTGGTTGCCTCGAAGTATCATCTCATCTATGGTAACATTATACCTCCAGATCACCTAATGTTGAAAACTCTGGGAAGCTAAAATAACCATCCTGTCTCCTAATGGTTCTTCGAAGATAAATTTGCTCTTAATAATTCTGGAATTTCTCTCACCCACACTGTCACCACAAACATGTTGCAGCTCCAAAGAATTTTGGAGTGCTTCTCTCTCGAATGCCCACATAAATGCACTTATTGTGTTACTTGGTAATCAAATTGCTTGCATGTTCAATAAGGGTCTTCTCTGGAATCCACTTGGGAAGGTCATGTTGGAATCAAATAATTAAAATAGATTGGTTGTTGAAGCTGAGTATGAGTGGGATGTGAATCATAATGGGTGGAACTTCAGGGAAGCTAGTAATGCTTATGGTTGGGGTGTGGAACTTGAGAAGAGGATGGGAGCACTTCTCTTTTGTTCGCTTTAAGCTAGGAAGAAGGAATCTATATTATTTTGGCATGATTAATGTGTGGAAGAGGTCTTCTAAAATAAATCCCTTTAACTTTTCAAATCAATTCTGGATAGAAATGCTTTGATGAGCTCTTGTTCAGCTGTAAATGATGGGTTTGCTTCTTGGAATGTGGTTTTTGCAGAAGGGCACAAAATTCGGATCTGTGGCTGAGTGTGTGTGTGGAGTTTGGGGTTTGCTTTGACCATTAAATAAATTTTCACAAAGAGAAGATCTTAGTGAACCTTTTTTTTTCCCTGTAACAAGGCAGCCGAATATGTTAACCATCTACATTGCACATGAGCTTCTAACTTATGATGTGCAGGACTTAACAAATCTGTCACAGTAATTTACAGAATTATCTAGACCCAGACTTTCCTGTGATGTGATTAGCTTACAATTACAATAACTCCTGTAATTCAACAAATTGTTTTCTCCTTTCCCTATCCCCAGAGCAAAGAAAACCCTCAAATCCAAATTTTTACCATCAATCAGAATTCCTTAGAATCACAAATATTCCATCATTCTCTGAGTTGGCATGACACCCACTATTGATAGATTAAAACTTTGCTAAAACTATGCTACACGCATCTAGGATAAATTCTTGTTCTGCTATGTTGTGAAGTTGTTTTTAAAGGGACTGGTGAATTTAACTTTTATCTTCTTATTTTTAAATTGGATCAAGTTCCTTGAATTTTCCTTTGCAGTATTGAGATGTTTTGGGTATTATGCAATATACCACCATTTCAAAAGTTTTGGCCTCATCTACCTTTCTTTTTGCTCATTTGATGTCTTTAAAGTGTTGTTCTGTTTATTTTCTTGCTTGTGGAAGTTCAAAGGTGTTTTGAGCTTATGGTGTTATTGCATACTTGCAAGTGTCTACTGTTCAAAATCCTTTTTTTTTTTTTTTATTGTAACTCTACTCTAATTTCCAATGGTTCTAACAGGGATTATCAAAATCCATACATTCTTCCAAACTGTCTACGTGCAAGTTAACATCTGAAAGATATCAAGGCATACCTGTTGGTTACAGACCTGTTCGTGTTGACTGGAAAGACCTTGATAAGTGCAATGTCTGCCATATGGATGAGGTAAAAGCCAAACTTCTTCCCATAATGCATGGATAGAACTAGTTTGGTTGGGCAGCATGCTTACTTGCTACTTAACCACCCCTTGCCCTGTGACGGGGAATGAAAGAACCATGAATGAAAAACTCCTAAATTCTTCGATCGACACCATATCTTTCTGACTTGTCTTGCTTTCTGGGCATCTTTGTCTTCAATTTTCCCCAGCTATTGAAATTCTTCCTCTTCTTTTTCTCTGACTTTGATGCTTCCATGGTTAGAAATTTCTAATAGCTGCTCTTTGTTTTCAGGAATATGAAAACAATTTGTTCCTGCAGTGTGATAAATGCAGAATGATGGTAGGGGTTTCTATACTTGTTTTTCTACAATCAGTTTCATGGATTTTGCATGATGGGTTGTATTTATGACTGCAGTTTTTTAAAATTGACAGTGTTTTCTCATCATCTACTGTTAGTTAAATAAGCAGCACACTTAACTTTGTTTACAACACTTTTTCCTCTTCTTTATTGGAGTGACATTACCTTTTGTTCTATCTCATTTCATATCTATAATCCATCTAGTCACGTCATCAAGTTAATTTCATATCTATAATCCATCTAGTCGCGTCATCAAGTTAATCAGAATTTGATGTCTGCTCAGGTCCACGCCAGATGCTATGGGGAATTAGAACCTGTTGATGGTGTGCTGTGGTTATGCAATTTATGCCGACCAGGGGCTCCTAACTCCCCACCACCATGCTGCCTTTGTCCTGTTATTGGTGTGTGATTGTCTTAGAACACCTTTCTTATAAGCAACGAGTGATGTTACTGAATCTGTGAATTGACTTTCTTTCAGGCGGTGCTATGAAGCCTACAACTGATGGGCGCTGGGCTCATTTGGCTTGTGCCATATGGATTCCTGGTTAGAATCTAATTTACACCTTGTTTCATCTTTCCTTGTAATGGCTTATATTGACGCACTTATGTGCTGCAGAAACTTGCCTATCTGATGTCAAGAGAATGGAGCCCATTGATGGGCAAAGTAGAATCAATAAGGTACATTTGCTTGTTATTTCAGTTTTGCATTTTCTTGTTCTATAGAATGTCTGTTTGTGGTGGGTGTGGGTTTATTCTTTATATTTTACACTCTGTAACCTAATAATTCTGAGTACTTGTTGGTCTACTGTAGTAATCTAGTATTGCAAGTGCTTCTTGACTTCAGAATCACTACAATATGATATTTTGGGTTCAAGCAATGTGCATGTGTTTTCCTTCTAATCTGGCTTTTGTGATTGACTAGGATCGTTGGAAGCTCTTATGTAGTATCTGTGGCGTAGCTTATGGAGCTTGTATCCAAGTAAGCTCAAAATTAACCCAAAGATAATATACTTGTTAATATGCGTTGTGACTTTCTGGACAGGTGCTTATGAGTAGCTTTCCTGGTTCCTTTTTGGTGTTCCCTATTCGTATGTAGCTATTCTTGTTTAAACATCCTTATTTAATTTATTTTGGCACATTTGCAATAATTTTATCATTTTCTGGAGCTCACAAAAAATTCAGCACATCTTTAAAAAGCTCTGAATGACCAGCAGAGAAAGCTAGGGACTCAACATTCCTGAATTGAAATCTTGTGAATGGTAACTGTGTCTTCCTACCGGACCATCTTTTATGCTAGTGAGATTTGTATTGTAATTGTCACAGCTGATGTGCTGCCTGCCCCATCAACTATTCCAAAAGTCGCACTGTTAACATGATCGGAAATATAAGAAGCCTTAGCCAACTTTTTAGTGAGACCATGAATTCTCTCTCAACTACTGGCTACTTAATGTCCCTTTTTTGAGAAGGATGATATTCAGTTCTCTAATTAATGTTGTAAATGAAATACACTTATTTGAAGGGTGTTCAGGTGATGCTATCATCTTTATGGATCTTTAGTTTACTTTTTTCGTATAAAATGTAGCAAATTAATACCCTTGGATCTTCACCACTGAATTTCAGTCATGAAAAATGCATTAGAAATTTTATTTAGTTATTTAAAGAAAGGGCAAGCTGTGACATACAAAAGGAAAATTCTAGATGTGAGCTTTGAGTTGGAAGAAACTGAATGGGATCCTAACATTAAACTTAAACTATCAAGAATCGTGGCTGTATTTGTATTGCTTATTGTAGTTTTTTGAAGAAGAACTTTCTTTCTTATTTATTCAATTGTTCTGATTACAAGATTTATAGTAGAAAAGGCCACCAAATTAGGAAGGACACAACATCAAGAAGTCAAATTAAAGAGCAGATCTCTAGGGTAGAAAATAGGAAACAAAAACTCCTAAAAATCTGAAACAATAATTCCAGATTTTATTTGCAATATAACTTTCTATTTTATTTTATAATAATCCGACACCCCCCTCAAGTTGGTGCATAGATATCTATCACGCCCAACTTGCTTATAAAGAACTCAAAACAGGTCTAAAGAGTCATTTGGTGAAGATATCAGCTGTTTGTTGAGTAGTAGGAACAAAAGGCATGCATAGAACTCCACTATCAATCTTTTTTATTAAATTTTTTTATGAAGTGTCTGTCAATCTCTACATGTTTGGTACGATCATGTTGTACTGGATTTTGTGCAATACTTATAACAGCTTTGTTGTCACAATACAACTTCATTGACATATTCATAGACACTTGCAGCTCTTTAAGAATTCTCTTTAGCCATAACATTTCACAAACTCCATTAGCCATAGCCCCATATTTTGCCTCAACACAACTTCTTGCAACCACATTTGTTTCTAACTTCGCCATGTAACCATATTTCCCCAAACATAAGTACATTATCTTGATGTGGATCTTCTATCAATGACTGAACCTGCCCAATCTACATCAATGTATGCTTCTATTGTCTGCCAAGTTGTCTTATGAAAAAGTAGACCCTTGCCTGGTGTACTTTTCAAGGATTCGATAAACTGCTTCAAGATGTTTTGCATAGGGTGAGTGCATGGATTGGCTTGCTAAACTCACAACAAATACGATATCAAGCCGTGTATGTGATAAATAGATTAGCTTTTCCACCAACTTTTGATACTGTGTTGTATCAACTGGATCGCCTTCTTTGTCATCACCAAGTTTCTGATTAGGATCTATTGGGATACTTGTTGGCTTATAACCACTCATTCTAGTCTCCTCAAGATCAAGGACATACTTTCTTTAGGAGACAACAATCCCTTTTTTTGACCGAGCAATCTCCATTCCAAGGAAGTACATGAGAGATTCTAAATCTTTAAAACAGTTGGTATAAAATTTTTCCTTGGATTCAACTTTTTACATATTCTAAGATGAATACTCTTATAAAATATCAACTATGGATGAAATAAGAATGAATTACTATGCTGGAGAATGAATGCTTACAAGGAGAATGGGGCATCCTCCTAGAGTAAAAAGTAAGAATAAAAAATATGGCAATTTGTAGTCTTATTGAACATTAATTTCAGAGATATTGGAAGTTCTTGAATCAGAATTTTGTAAAGGTCGTAAAACTATCATGTTCCTTAATAATTGCTGTGAAGGAGATTGGTCCTCAAAGACCTCTGCTTCAACCAGATACTGCAAATAATTGCAAAAATTGTACATCTTCAGAAGCCTTTTCCTCTAGAGCTCATGAAGTGTTTCCATGCAATTTCCTCTGTTTTATTCAGGATCTCTGGAGATTCTCTAGAAATATCAAAAGCCTGTCCGTCCCACATATCTCTAGCTATATTGGGTAATTTAAGAATAGACAAGTATGCATCATCTTTCCACTATCGTGACAACTGGCACATATTAGGTGATAGGGTCTTGTATAGCTATTTAAGAAGTGTATATTCTTATAAATTTCCCACACTTAAATTTCTGGTGATAATCATTCAGTACAAGTTGAAGTATGCAGCTACAACTTCTTTTTCTGCAGATGCCTTCTGGAACTGAGGGACTGATTGGTCATTTTAGTTTCTGTTTGGAATTTGCTTTCTCACAAAAGGCTAACCTTTTCTACTGGGTGCACTATTTTTTGCCATCATCAGCTCTTTATAGTTCATTATTTATGAAAACAATGAAAGAAGGCTAATATCTGAGACCTTTTTGCCTAGCAAGAGAAGGATAAAATAGCTAATTTTTAATACCATTTTATCTAACGATTCACTTGTATCTTATCATCCCTTGCCCTTTTCCTTTCTTTCTTTCTTTCTCTCATTTTTTTTGTTTAGTACTTAGTTGTAACCCTTTTGAAATGCTTGTTGTATACAGTGTTCAAATAATACTTGTCGGGTAGCATATCATCCACTTTGTGCACGTGCTGCTGGTCTTTGCGTCGAGGTATTATTTATCAAGCATTCAGAGATTTGTGCTGTGTTTGCAAGTGTGTGTGCTCATTCTCATTTTTACATGTCCTTGCCTGCATGTCTGCATTTATATATTTTATCTTTCTTTTATGATTGCATAGCTTGAGGATGAGGACAGACTCTATCTCCTTTCTCTAGATGAAGATGACGCAGATCAGTGCATTCGTTTACTTTCCTTTTGCAAGAAGCATAGGCAGCCTTCTAATGACCGTATGGTCACAGATGAACGGGTTGGTCGAATTCCTCGTCGGTGTTCTGACTACATCCCACCGTGTAATCCATCTGGCTGTGCTCGTACTGGTACGCTTTTCTGTATTCTTGTGTGGTTCTATTTGCAGTACTACAAGGCCAATTACTTCGTAAAATATTTATTTCCTACTCTCTGACTTATGTGTGTGCAATGACATGTTTGTGAACCTTTTACCCATCTCCACTCTCTCTCAAGCATGCCTTCCTTCGGGCTTTGTTTCCGGTCTTTGAGTTGGCAGCAGAGTTTTATATGAACTGTTAATAACTTTGGTTGCATATAGTAGTTGCATCTTTTCTGGCGAACTTTTCCTTATTATATGTGTAGCTGCTTTATAGAATCTATCAGTTCAAATGTCTGAATAGTATTTTTGTTTATATCTTTCTTTTTATCCTTGCAGAGCCTTACAATTATTTTGGAAGAAGGGGGCGGAAAGAACCGGAAGCCCTCGCTGCTGCATCCTTGAAGCGATTGTTTGTAGAGAATCAGCCGTACTTGGTTGGCGGTTACTCTCAACATGAATCATCAGGATGTACAATTGCTTCCAATGGACTCATAAAGTCTGTCTTCTCTTCTAGTCTTCAAAGGCTAAAAGCCTCTCGGCTTAGTGCTCCTAGTAACATTCTCTCTATGGCTGAAAAGTATCAACACATGCGGCAGACCTTCCGCAAGAGATTAGCATTTGGTAAGTTGGTATTTCAAATTTCTATTTGAATTTTCCAGTTTATTTGAAGGAGCATTTGGGACTCTACATGGTGGTTGTTTTTTTTCTTTTGCTGATCATTAAAATATATCATGCCATAGGCAAATCTGGAATCCATGGATTCGGCATCTTTGCAAAGCATCCACATAGGGCTGGGGACATGGTAAATTAATTTGCTGATGTGATATGATATTTCTCTTTTCGACTTGTATTTGGAATTGATTCTTTACAAATACATGATTTTTTAGGTGATTGAATATACTGGTGAACTTGTCAGACCTCCAATAGCTGATAGGAGAGAGCGCTTTATATACAATTCATTGGTGGTATGTTTCTATTGAGAATGTTGCCATTGTCCTTACTCTTTGTATGCATGTATTTGTCATCTAGCACAACTACAAACTATCATCCTAAAACTAATGTGATTATTTCTGAAAGGTTGGCTTACTGTGTTGAAGTCCTCTAGAAAGCTGTTGAGATTGAAGTTTACCTTTTCTTTTCCTTGTTAATGTAGGGTGCTGGGACTTACATGTTTAGAATTGATGATAAACGAGTCATTGATGCCACAAGGGCTGGAAGTATTGCTCATCTGATTAATCACTCGTGTGAGGTGTGTATCATCTGTTCATCCTGTTTAATAGCCTTTCTATTGGATATGAAAATATGTATGAAAAGGTCTATGCCATATATGATTTATAGAAAAGCTTTATGATTAAGTTATGACTGATAAATTTATCCAACTTTATAGCATTTTTCTCGCTTTAACTTTTCAAACTTGCTTGAAGATGAAAGGTCACATGGTAATATGCTTCTGATATTGCTATTTATTTCTACATTTGCTTTACCAAATGCTATATCTCCTTTTGCTTTTTTTGCAGCCCAATTGCTATTCGAGAGTTATAAGCGTTAATGGTGATGAGCATATAATTATATTTGCAAAGAGAGATATTAAAAGATGGGAAGAGCTCACATATGATTATAGGTTTCCCTCGACTCCTATGTGATAAAAGTTCCTTTTTATTCCCCTGGGATGCTGACTTCATTTCTTTCAGATTTTTCTCAATTGAAGAAAAACTAGCATGCTATTGTGGCTTCCCTCGATGCCGTGGTGTGGTTAATGACACAGAAGCTGAGGAGCAAGTGGCAAAGCTCTATGCTCCACGCAGTGAATTGACAGACTGGAAAGGAGAATAAAAGAGGTGAGCAGAATTAAAGGTCTACTTCGTCTGTTTGCATCTCTTTCATGTTTGTTGAATCCAGTGTGGCTTATTAATGCACAAAATACAAGGTTGATAATACACGAAAGAAGGGCATGTACAATCACATGAAGAACCCAGATAGTGATATATGCACCACTAGGTCATAGTGGCATGAGAACATTGTGTAAGTTATGTAACTTGGATGAGAAAGCTAAATAAGAAAGGAGCTTGATGCAGGACAAGTTTGGTTTTTGTCCCACAAAGGGATTTGTGGTGGGCAGTGGAGAATTTGGGATTTTAGGTGAGAATCAGGGTTAGAGTTTGATGTGCGTGGAATTGGTATTGATTAATGATGTCTTTTATAAAAAATTTGGGATTGTTATTGTAGCTGTAAATAGTAATCCGAGGTTACTGTAGCAATAAAGAATAGAGTAGCTGGAAGAAGGGGTGCTAGGAAAAAAGATGAGGATGGAAGAACATGTTAGAAGCATTTTAACGTAGCTGACTTGGTCTTATGTTTTCCAAGTTCTAGCTTTTTAGCTCAATTTGTTCTATTTTCTTGTAGTGCGAGCCAGTATATGTCTAAGTGGTCAGGATTCTTTAGCAATATATTTATAGTGTCTTTGTTAGTGGTTAGTTATTCAGGAAGTTCTGCAGCATGTTTCTGTAACTTTGTTATCCTAGCAAGTCTATTTAGGTGTCTTCTGATGTGTTTGAATTAAGAGAGTTTGAGTTGAATGAAAGTTTATTCAGAATTATGAGACTGGTCTACCTCTGCCTCTTTTTTTCTAGCAGAGAACACATGGCCTCTACCCTCAAACTCAACTAAAATACTCAGTAATTCCATTACTCAAAGTTCTTTTAGTCAAGGAAGAAGTGTCCATGGTAGATTATTCTGGTGGGAAAAGGATCAGAAACCAAAATGTTGAAGAGATGTTTTTTTTCATTTCAATGAAAGCATTGAATCCATGAGGTGTGGGGTACATCTAAACTGGTTTAGTCCTGTATATACTTCTAATAAACCTGGTGCCCAAGCGTATGAATTTCCCAAAGCATAGGATACTTGGATTTATGAAACCTACTAATGATGTGCTGCTACTTGTTGATAATTTTTGTTCACCTGGGTGCTGAATGACCACCCGAGAAGAATTGAACACTTTGCTTTTTGTAGTTACTTTTGCTATTGTTAAACTATCACTTATGCTATCTTCTGCCATTATGGTGAGAATGCTAAATGGCTTGGATGATGGATTTCTCCCAAGGTAGCAAACAAAACTAAATCCTTTCAATTAACTTGTAATTCACAAATTGAATCACAACAGGCACACTGCGATACGTATATGCTTATCTGTTGTGATTGTGCTCTTGAGTTCCAAAGAAACATGCTCTTCTACAATGAAAATCTATAGTTTGAAATCACATACTTTACAAGTACTTCAATTATTTTCTTCTATTGCTAAACATGTTCTTTTGTATTAAAAATGAAATGGTGTTTAGCAATGTACTCCCTTTGTCCCATGTTTGTCCATTAAGCAAAACTACAAAAAATTTAATTTATTTATCAAAGGAAAAATATAACTGTAAAAGAGATAAATTAGCTTTTAAAACAAAGGGAATGAGGTATCCTCCTACAAGTAAAGCAAACAAAAACAATAACTGAAACATTTCTAAGCATTAGCTAAGGAAACTCCTTATGAAGCCTTTCAAAAGGATTATCATACTATTCTATCCCAAATCACTCTCATCAATTATATTCAATCCTGAGAAGTCATGAAGCCCTATCAAAATGCACCAAAGTCAACACCACATTTCTTATTTTCTATTTTAACCTCATCCAATTCATTGAAGTTCATCCATTTTTCTCGGTAGTCATATGTCTCTCCATGCCATGTCCCAATTCAGTATAAAGATGTGTAGGTTGATAGTAGAAAATATAATTTTATTAAATCCAACGAATATGAATTCAGAATTGGTGAAAAAGAGGAAGGATATTAATGTAGTGTATTCCAGTTAATATATGGTCCAGGCTTAGTTGAGTTGAGATGTACATTTTAATTAAGTGTTCTAGAAATACATAACCATGGAGTTCAAGTAATTATGGGAATAAGGCAATCAACACTTCCTTTAGCAAGAATTGTTTTTGGTTGCTCAACTAAACAAATGAGGTTTAATTGAATCAACTATAATTCACTTTGGGTCAATAGAGATTTTAAAGGTTGTAACAAAGAAAATATTATTGTTACTCCTCAAGTTCTTAGAATATTTGAATAAATGCAAGCCATGAAGCAAACACTATTGGGAACTTTGAGATAAGTTGGTGGTAGATATAATTTCTGAAGACAAGGAATATAGCCATTGAATGTCTCATGGTCTCATCATCTCATTCCATGAAAATTGATCCCATCCACAGATGGGCATGCATTTGCACTACCACACTCGTGTCTTCAAGACTTCTTTGTTGTATTGCCCTTTTATCTTTCTCCATTCAGTGCATGCTGTCAAATCTTCCATTGTATCTCATGTTTGTCTGGTTCGATCTTATTTTTCTTGCTTTTTATTTTTCCTCTTGCAAATCCTTTTTTCTTTTTTTGAGATCACATCACTCTTTTGGCAAAATGCTGCTTGAGCAGAGTTTTCCTTTGGCACCCTGTACTGATAATCCTTTCCAATTCCTTTGTGCAGAGATTTCTCAATTACCGGATATGCCCGTGTGAAATCCTTTTGAAGACTGATTGTTTCCTCTTCACAATTTGCTCATCTAGCATACCATTCTGTCAATGCTAAAGGGTCATGTTCTTTTGTTTCCATGGTCCTATAATCTTGTACTGTTCTCTCATGTTACAGCCGTAAAGAAATATTAAGTGATTCAGCTTCTTTTCCTCTCTGGTTCTTTCCCCACTTCTGAACCTTGATTCACAAATTGAGATCTCACTTGTCCATAAAATATCTTAGTTCAGCTCACAGGTGGGCACTTTGCCTCACACTGTAACTTTACTCAGGTACACTAATATTTATGCAATTAGATATAAATGAAATCTCACCCTTTATTCATCCATTTCAATGATCTGTCCAAACTTTTGATTTCTCTTTGCATTTCTTTTTATAATTTTGTTTAAGGCTTTTCATTTTTCAAGTTTGCAATTTATCATTTGAAAACTTTTCTAACTAAATATTGGTTGCCATTTATGTTGAAATTGGATTTTCATAGATGAAGGCATTATCTGTATTAGCTATAGATTGCATTTATTGCAAGGCATTTATTAATATTTGGCCACAGGGAATGCTATCAAAATTAGGCCAATGCCCGAGTCCATTTTCCTGAATCTTTCTAGGCTTAACCTACAAACTCTTTTAGTAATTTCTCTTGAAGCAAGTGAATATTATCTCAAACAAATTTTATTTTCAATTGGCTTCTCATGTTACGGAATCCTCATGCATTCTTAATTTGGAATGGATAATCCAAGTCCGGATTTCTTTGGCTTCAAGCTTGGTGTCCATTATATTCTCTTTTATTTTACTGATCCTGCAAGCTCTGAGCAGGTTGCTCCTTTCACTGTGGTAGTTGGCACTGGTGATTGATATAGAGAGTGATTTTTACCTTGTTTTTGTGCTACGGAGTTGATCTTGGGAATCATGAAAAACGCATTCGCAAGTCACAAAATGGATTCTAAGATATTTGGGAGTTGTAGTGCATGTCAGTTTAGTAGTGCTATTGGTGGCGCCATGGACAATCTTTGATTCTAATTATCCAGGTGAACTCCAGAAGGATACAATCTCTCTGTGATATTCAGTCGACTGGAGGAGTGTCACTGAAGTACTATATGAGCGCTTATGAGTCAGGACTAACATGCGAGTTGTTTCTTGCATGTGATTGCTAGTGGCATCTGTGGTTCGGCTGGAAATTTGATGCATCATGAACATACCAAGCTGATTGGTATTGGGTTCTGTTTATTCTGGATTTTTGTTGAAGTCTCTAATTAGAAGAAAAGATAAAGCAGGCGAGATCATCTTATTTCATCCCCAGCTGCTGCCACAATTTGCCGCACTATCTATGAAGATTCCCAAGTGCTTACTTTGCTGGAACGTGTTGGGGACTGATGTATGAAGATTGTTGTTCCCGATTTAAGGAAGAATAAGACCTGGAATGCTTTAATGAGTGGGAAAGTCAAATAGAATAGAGCATGTGATAAAAGGAGATTTAAAGCTAAAGAAAAAAAAGAAAAGCAGCCGCTAAGAAGAAGCCAAAAAAAAAAGAAAAGAACAAGAAGTGAAGAAGAGAGAGTAGGGGTCGGAAAAAAATCTACAAATTTGTAAATTTATTCAATTCATTAAAAAAGGATCTTGATGTCAAGAAAATTACATATAGATAATAAAACTCTAATCATAATTAAATTTGGGTTTAAAACATACAAATTAATAAAATTTTAATAAAATAATATGAACTTAAGTTCAATAATAAAGACAAATAAAATATAATATCTTGGGCTTAAATGAGTCCAATCTCAAAAAAAAAATAAAGAACTAGGTTGGGCTATCTTTCATCGTCGATGATCAAATACATGTGTGAATCATGTTCTTGGATTTAGTGTCTCAATCAACTCTCTTGAAATTGGAAGAACTTGATCTCGTTGAGTATTGTTCAAGGCGGCTCTGAAAATGTTCCTAAAGATCATGATCAAGTTAATGTGATGTCTCTCTAGTAATTTATATATAGTCTGAATCTAGTCGCCTAACTTATATATAATTCCAAAGTAGCATTAATATATTTTTTTGTGTGATAATGATAAGGATAATGAGGTACGAATCTCAAAAAAGCATCAAAGATATGTTGTAATTTATATATAATGGGGTTCTTCATATCAAAAGTAAAGTTAATATCAAAATTTAATGGCAGTTTAATGATATAACTATTTGATTCAATCCTTTACAACACCTAGAATGGTATAACACTATTTATTTGAAATTTATGATTGGTTTTCAAATGACATTGTTCAGGTCCAATTTGTATCATGAAATAATTTTCAACATAAAGTTCATCATGATACTTATATAAATCAGCTTGAAATTTGTGTTGTTCTTTACTTGCTTGAATTTGTTTTATAATCTAAACCTATGACGTGTTGGACGTCAAATATGAGGGGGTGAGAAGCATCTTGCTCTAAACCTTTGACGTGCTGGACATCAAGCATGGTGGGTGGAGAATCAAGTAGTTTAAGATGACTAATATTACAACTCTTCTAAGACCATACTTACCTCTTCAAACGATTCCATATAGAGTTTACTAAAACTTCTTTCTCTATCACTAAAGCAGAATTATTATATTCTTTATCAATCTCATTTTAAGACTCATTTGTACTTATAGTGTTAAGTCCCGTTTTTTGCACAACCTTTTCATCTAAGTCACTAAAGTCATTAGAATTGAGTTCATACACTTGCACACAATAGTTTTTCTTTTCAACTGTATCTTCATTTTCTTCGATGATTAAGGGTTTAAAGGTGTAGTTGAAAAATATATGATCAAAATCTTGACTTTTGGCACACTAAACCTTTAACCTCCATCTAGAGGCATTATGAGGGTCTTGATGCTTTATTCATTTATTCTGTATAAGTAACTCATAGTCTGATCAAATAATTATAGGCTTGGTTAAGAGTAAAATCATCAATGAGCATGATCACTTTTCTGAAATCATCGTTCAAACCTTTATAAAATCTACATAAAGTCATGACTTTATTTTTTTTCATAGCACATCTCATCGTGTAATCACTAATTGTGTTCTATACTTATTGACAAACTTGTTCTCTTATCTTATATTGTTCCATAGGTCTAAAAGTTTATTTCTATAAGACTAAGGTAGGTACTTTTCCTGTATTTTTTGATTCATTTTAGTTCAATAAGTTATGAGAGGTTTACCTCTTTTCTCTAGACAATCCTCAACATCTCCCTATTAAAATTTGACTTCACCAATGAG
>Ga0307515_10008531_pt1 | contig 19955 bp, 1 predicted proteins | sample 17_EM_MG_FD_194513 | JGI IMG/M metagenome (GOLD analysis project Ga0307515, IMG submission 194513) | Populus trichocarpa ectomycorrhiza microbial communities from riparian zone in the Pacific Northwest, United States - 17_EM | ecosystem: Host-associated > Plants > Roots > Unclassified | place... | reverse complement strand
AATAAACGGACTAGCTACGTACTAAAGGTATATAAATAATATTCTTTTTAATTACTTAGACGAATTCTACATAGTATACCTAGACGACATTCTTATATACTTAGACAATAAACTTAAGTGTTAAGTTTATATTAAGAAGGTCTTAGAGAGACTATAGAACGCAGGCTTATAAGTTAATATTAAGAAATATAAGTTTAGGGTAAAATATATAAAATACCTTAGGTTTATTATAACTATAAAAGAAATTAAGGTTAACTATAAGAAGGTAAAGGCAATCTATAACTAGAAGCCCCCTTATATAGTAAAAGGAATCTAATCCTTCCTTAGTTTTTATAACTTCTACTACCAGTTTATCCGCAACTATAGAATTATAGTAAAACCTCTTATATAACTAACCAGGAAGAATATACCTTTTGTCTTTAATAATAACTATATAAAAGCCTTTAAAGAGATAAAGGATTAGCTTATCTCTTCCCTAATTCTTTATTACTATAACCTAGACCTTAAATTAATACTAGAAACGGATGCCTTTAATAGGGTTATAGCAGAAATCCTATTATGGTTATATCTAGACGGCGAATAATACCCTATTACTTTCTTCTTAAAAATAATAGACCCGGCTAAGTATAACTATAAAGTATATAATAAAGAAATACTAGTTATTATTTAATTACTTTTTTAATAGCGCGTAAAGCTTAAAGGTACAAACTTTTAGATTAAGATATATATAGACTATAAAGCCCTAAAGTACTTTATAACTATAAAGCAGCTTACTAGATAATAAGCCTAGTAGGCTAAGATACTCTCCTAATTCTTCTTTACGATTATATATTATTCTAGTAAGTAAAACTTTAAGGCTAATACCCTAACCTAAAGAGAATAAGATATAGGACCCTAGGATAAGCTAAAGACCCAATATTAGACGCGCGCCCTCCTCTATCCCGAATAGCTTAACCTACAGATCCTTAAGGAGCTAAACTCCTAGCTAAATAAGCTAGCATTAATATAGGAGACCTTAGATAAACTAATAGGGCTAATTAACCGCCTCCTAACTATAAACCGCACAGCTAACGCCCTAAAGGCCCTCCGCAATTAAGCTATAAAGAAAACCCCTAATTTTAAAGCGGAGGAAGGGTTGCTCCTATACTAGGAGCAGCTTATAGTCCCTAATGTTAATAATCTATAAACTAAACTAATCCATAAAGCTTATTGCTAAGTTTCTATAGCACACCCTAGCAAGAATAAGACCCGTAAAATTATTAACTGCCACTACTACTAGCTAAGAATAGTTGTGGATATTAATTAATATATATAGAACTATAAAGGCTGTAGGAGAGCTATAATCCCATAGGATAAGACCCTAGGACTACTTAAGCCACTCCTAATACTAGAGCGCCCTTAACAGTATATCTCTATAGACTTTTATAAACTACTTAGGGACCATAATAGATATAATGTAGTTATAGTTATAGTTAACCGCTTTAGCAAACGCCCGTTTATAATTCCCTATTATAAGAATATTAATACTAAAGAAGCAGCTTAGCTATATATCTACTACGTCTACTAAATCTATAGACTACTAAATACTATTATATCTAATTATAGGCTATAGTTTATATTAGCCTTCTAGAATAAGTTTACCTAAATCCTAGGCATTAAGCTAAAGCTTTCTATAGCTTACTACCCCTAGATAGACGGCTAGATAAAGATTATAAACTAGTACCTAGACCAGAGGCTTAGGCCCTTTATTAACTATTTCTAAAACAACTAGTTTAAACTATTACCCTTAATAGACTACGCCTAAGCAACCCTACCCTATAACTCCACAGGGTTTGCCCCGTGTTAGGACGCCAAGGTCCTTAGGGCATGTAGTAATATAACAACAGTAACGGGATGCAAAGAGTATCTGGTTCTTGATGAAGTAGAACTGTAGAACTGAATTCTGCTGTTCTCTGGTGCGGGGCGACTACGTTTTATAGGCGCCTCGCCTGCGCCTCGCCTGCGCTAAGCCGGTTACGGCCAGTGCGTCTCTATGGCCTAACACCCCGATTTAGCTAGAAATAAAATACTTACCCTATATAAGCTTTAACTAAAAAAGGCTAGAAGAACCCTAGACTGTATAAAAGGGGCTATCTTATACTAAGGCCTAATAGTACACTAAACGCTTAGAGGAAGCCTAGATAGTAGCCGTAAGAACCTAAAAAAAGCTTAAAGGTTAATAGAACAGTAGGTAAATAAACACCGTTAAGAGCCTAACTTTGCCCCTAGCAATATAATCTAGGTTATAATAAGAAATTAAAAGACCAAACGACCTAGCCGTAAGCTAAACTACTAGATGGTAGGACTATATAAGGTTCTTAAGAAGATAGGCAACTTATATAAGGTAAAGCTCCTAGATTTAATTAGGGTTTACCCTATCTTCTCGCCAGATAAGTTACGGAAAGCTATAAACGACCTATTACCTAAACAAAAGAATAAGCTTCCCCTACTAGTTTAAGTAAACAGTAATAATAAATAGGAAGTTAATAAAATACTGGCCTATAAGATAGTATAGGGAACGCTAAAATACTATATTTAATAAAAGGGCTATAATCTAGACCCGACCTAATACCCTATATAGAACTTTATAGGCTGCCCCTAAAAGCTTAAAGAGTTTTATAACTAATACCCTAATACACCTAAACCCCTAAAGTATCTAGACGAATGGATGGAATGCTAGTATAATAAAGACAATAAGTTACCGGAAGAATATAGGGATAAAAACGCCCTAAAGCCCTAATACTATTAGATAATCTATATTCTATATAGCGTAGAATATACACGAGTTATATATATGGGGCACGTGCATTATAAATATCTTTATCTAAGCCTAGGGGCCCTAGGTCAAGACAAGATCAAGATCATTAATTAATTAACCTATTTTATTAATAAATAGCTCTATATAAACTATCTAACAGTTATAAGCCCGGTCCGCCGACTTAAAAAGCTATTCAGCTATTACTTAATCATTTGAAGAAATTCTACCTCATTATTAGACTGACACCTCATCGTCAAAGGAAGTAGACTCTGACAGAAATCCTACCTCAATTATTATAGGACGAGATTCCATGAAATTCTACAAGATTCTACAAGAGTCCACAAGATTCCACAAGATTCCACCTTAATTATTAAAGGACAATCCTATCGACAAAACCTTATCTTAATTACTCCTTTACCTATTAGTTAAATAACTCCACCAAGGTTAAGTTCGTCTACTATAATTATCCTTAATAAGCTAGAAGACTGGGAGTAATAGATCTAGTAACTACAAGCCCTTATAAACAAACGAATTTAGGCCCACGTTGACCTAAATAAGGAAGTACCTTAACGAGGTCTACTATAAGAACCACCCTATTTAGAAGTTATAGATTTTAACGAGAATGCAACCTTATATATACAGCTCTCGACAAATTAATAGAGGGCGTATAAAAACAGCAGATGATACTACGACTAGGATATAAAGTATTTCCTAAAACAAGAAGAGTACCTTTAATAGATCCGTACCTAAATTACGTCCATAGTATTAATTTAGAAGAAGCTACTGCTTAACCCTTCCTTAATAGTTAAAGAATAGCTATTTTAACTAAAGGAGAACACAGAACCTACCTTATTATTTATTAGGAAGAAGGTATAATACTAGTATATAGAAGCCCTTAAGGGGTTTAAATACTTATTAAAATTAAATTAGTAGTTAGATTAATGGGAATATATAATAATACTAGGAGAGAAGTATAAAATCCCTTAAATGTCCAATAGAATCTAGCTTTAAGAATTAGTAGAAGTTATTTAACCTTTTACCGACACCTATTATATAAAGTACACTACTAAGTTAAATAACCCTTAGAAGTTAAGATCTTCCAAATACTGTAGAGTAGTAAAGGAGCTGCAAAAAGGACTTAGAACACCCTTAAAGAAAGCCAATACTACTATAAAAGGGAGTACCTTTAATACAGACTTCGCAGAGCAAGCTATTAAGGATCACTTTAATACTACTAAAGGTTTACGGAGAGAAAATACCTTAGTATATAATAGACGCTTAAAAAAAGCCGGGACACTAGTAGATAAGGAAACGTCCTATAAAAAGCCTATACCTAAGTGCTTAGCGTGCGGAATACAAGGACATTCTATTTAGGACTATTAGTGTTTATTTAAAGATAAGAGACCTATAGGAGTTATAATCGGAGATGCTTGCATTAAAAGGGCACTAAAGAAGGTAGAAAAAAATAAGGATCTCGCTAACTAAGTTATAAAGATTAGACTTAAAGAATAAGAAGATAAGGCTTAATAACGATAGGATAAGAGTTAAGAAGTTAAGATTAAGGGAGAAGCTAATGCAATATTCTTAGAATTGTATTACACTAGTTAACTCTATCTACTAAAGCTATTAACCATTCTTAACTTAGGAACCACTCTCTACATCTTTAATAACCTCTCTCATTTCTATAACTTTAGGAAAGCTCTAAGATATAAATATATTATCGCTGGCAGCTCAGAAGTGCCTATACTAGGCTATAGTAATATTACTATCTAAGTCACAAAACCAGACAAGAGTAAAGGAATCCTACGTCTTAAGGACGTTACCTTTTATATAGACTTTAACACAAATCTAGTATTGTTCCGTCTACTTTAAAAACGAGAATACTACTAGGATAATAAAGGAGATAATAATCTTCTAGTTTAGAAGGATAATATAATCCTATATTAAATGGAAAAATGTTATAAATAATAGACTATTAAATACGTTTAACTAGGAAGTTTATTAGCGTTTAATATAAGCTAACTACTACGCCGCTAACGGAAGCGTAGAGTATCGTTAAGAGATATTTATCTAGATGTGAGAGGTAATATATAACTATAGTATCTGCGTCTAGGTTATCTAGGACCTATAAGCCTTTATTATTTAGGTATTAACGCCCTAAAAGTTAAGCTTTAAGGCCCTAAGACGACGGAATATTAATACTACAGCCTCGCTAAAATTAAGCGTTAGGTCTTATAAAGGTTCTTAAAATAGAAGATTAATAAACCCTATCTTAACCTCTATATTAACTAGACTAACCTTAAGGAAGCGCATGCCGGATTTATATAAGTTATACTTATCCACAATACCTACTTAGGAAGATCCTTTTTATACTTTATAATGATACACAGTAAGGAAGAGAAGACACTATAAGTGCTTAAAGATTTTATTAAGTAGATTTGTCTAAGGTATAACCTTAAAGTTAACACTATTAGATTAGATAATAAGCTAGGAAAAAGAACAACCCTTAAATAGCTACGGTCCTAAGGGATTATATTTAAGCCTTTAGCGCTATATACCTAAGCTTAAAACGGTACCGCTAAACGCTTAGGGGGTATAATTATTAAGAAAGCACGGGTAATAAGAATTGCTGCTAATCTACTATATAACTTATAGGATGAGATTATTAACTATATAGTTTATCTTCAAGATTAAACGCTATAAGAAAGTAATGGATAGAAATCGCTATATAAGAGGTTCTATACCTTTCTAGCTAATAGGAGATTAAAAAAACCGCAACTAGCGCACCTAAAAGCCTACGGCTATAGGGCGTACGTGATAATATTAGATGCCTAACTAAAGAAGAAAAGGCTAAGTAAGCTAGATCTGTAAGCCTATATCGGCTACCTTGTTAGCTATAACTCTACTAATATCTATAGGATCTGGATTCTATATAAGGGTATCGTTATCTTTACTAGGGATATTATCTTTAATAAAAAGATATTCTTTAACAGCAAGTAAACGGACATCTTAAAGGATCTATACGCTAAATAAGACACGCTAATTAAGAAGATTTAACTCCCTAATACCCTAACTAAGAATAAGGTCCTTCTAGAAGATAATAAAGAAGTATTTAAACCGTTAATTTAAGAGGAAGACGATAACGTTAATAAGTTAGTTTAAACCTTTAATAAGTTAGCAAACCTTAAGCTTGTAAAAGCTCTTAAAGATATATATTATACGCTACCTCTAACAGAAGAAGACGAAGAATCTCTATATGCCTTTTACGTTAAGTATCCTATAAAGTTAGATATATAAGATTAGGATATTATCCAACTAATAGGAGACGGGTTTAATACTTAGGGGGTATTTAACGACTTAGTTAAAGACTTAATTAAGGAAGCCGGCGATTATAGGTTTAAAGACTTTATTATTAAAAGGATTACTTTAGCCTATTACGGCGCCTTCTTAGTAGGAAGGAAGTTTAACCTTAATAGTTAACTTAATAATAGCAAGCTAAAATTAGGCAGAATACGTGATATTAAATTACATAGGAAGAACTTATTTCCTCTACCTTAGTTAATTAAGGACCTTAATATATATCCTCTTTAAAATTAGTTCTAAGAGGCTTAATAAGTCTACTTTTAATCCCATTATTAAATAAGGTCATTTTAAGAAACAGATAAAAAGTATGTAAAGGAATAGTAGATCCTTAGCTTAATATAGGTGTTCGTTTATAAGACGGATAAGTATAAATTCCTACAGAAATGTAAGGTACGCTCAGTAGTATGCGGAAATTAACAGGCCCTAGGAGACCTACCTATAAGAGCTACTATATTGGCGAGTACGACCTTCTAAACCCTTATGGCGATTACCGCAAAGTTTAACCTAGGGATAATATAGATAGATATAGTTAACGCGTTTATCTATTACAATCTTAATAAAGTCGTCTATATAAAGCTACTGCTAGGGTTTAATAAAGGAAAGATAGATAAAGTACTGCGTTTAAAAAAAGCCCTTTATAGACTATAATAATTACTACTACTATAGCAAAAGAACCTTATAAGCTCCTTAAACGAATTAGGTTTTAAAGAGGTCCCTTAAAAGCCGTGCGTTATGCTAAAAGGTAGAATAGTTATCTTCTTCTATATTAACGATATTATCTTCTACTACTAAAAGATAGATAAGAAGAAAGCTTAAGAAGCAATTAAGGAGCTAAGTAAGGAATACTAGATAAGTACCCTTAGTAAGCTAAAATGGTTTTTAGGAATTTATATACTATATAATTATAGCTAAAGGCTCCTATAGCTAACTAGTATAGGATAGATCTTAAAGGGCGTCTTTTAAATACTCCTATAGTAGAATCGGAACTCCTCCCTACTAATTACTAATTAATCTGTTTAATGCGTCTGTCCCCTAATATAGACCTATTAGTCCGTCCTATATCCCTACTAGCCTCTATAATACTATATTAGAGAAAATTAGGTTTAGTACTCTATATAGCCACTATAACGCGTCCGGATATTACTTTTACAGTATTATAGCTGGTAAGGTTTAATTAGAACCCAAGTTAAGAGCACTATTAAGCGGTAGATAGAGTAATTCAGTACCTATATAGTATAAGGAGCAGAGCAATCTACTATAGAGGAGATAAAGAAAAAATAAACGGTAGAGGGAGAGATAAAGGAATACGTAATAAAGGATAAGACAATAAAAGAGACGGTAGAAGTAAAGCGCAATCATTTATCTATACTAGCGATACATTATTTACGGACAACTCTATCAATAGAAAGAGCTTATAAGGATATATTATAAAGCTATTTAGGGGACTAATCGCCTGGAGAGCAAATAAGCAAAGTATAGTTATAACGTTAAGCATAAAAGCTAAGTTGTTAGCCCTATTATAGATAGTAAAGGAAGCTATCTTTATTAGTAGGCTGCTTAAAGCAATAACATTAAGGCTAAATAAGCCCTTAATTATTAACTATAATAATACCTAGACACTCTAACTAATTATAGAAAATATAGTAAAGCTAATTATAAAGCTCTAATACGTTAATATCTATTAATACTAGCTACGTTAGGAATGCGCAAGGAGACGAGTACTATTTTAGTGGATAGTAATAAAGGAGATAATCGCCGATGGACTTATAAAGGCCCTACTTAAGTAAAGGTTTTAAAGCTTCGTTAATATAATTAGAATAGTAGATATTAAAGAGTAGCTAAATAAGGAGAAGCAACTAGAGGACCTATAGGAGAAGATTAAAGCGAGACGGAAGGATTTAGATAAGAGTATAGTTTAATTAACTTATTAACGGACACGAGAAGGTAGTTAGATTTAACCTTAAAGAGCTTAAAGCTAAGGGGGTATATTAGATATTCTATATTCTATATAGCGTAGGACGTATACAAGTTACGTATACGGGGCACGTATATTATAAATATCTTTATTTAAGCCTAGGAGCCTAGGTTAAGACAAGATTAAAATTATTAATTAATTAACCTATTTTATTAATAAATAGCTCTATATAAACTATCTGACAAATATAGCTATCTGCTAAATTCTGCCATATTCTGCCGTTTTCTGCTAGTACTATAAAATTTTAGATATTTAGGAACTTTAACCGCCGGTTAAAGTTGTCTAATTAATTAGATCTGTGCTAAGACTTTTAGTAGCTACTCTTTCTAGCCTAGTACTTCTACTTAGCCTATAACTGCCTTTTATACTTAGTCCGGACGCACTTATATCCCCTTTATCTCCTTATCTTATATTTTATAATCCTATATTTATAAGCCTAGTACTACCCTATTTCTAACTAAGCCTAAGGGCAGGCTTTCTTTTAAAGAGGGGGGTAATGTAATGGCGCTATCGCACGTTACCTGCTAAATTCTGCTATATTTTGCCGACCCCTAATTAGCTCGCCCAGAGCTAGCGCCTTAGCGGCTTACCCTATATATTTATTTACATCAGTTCTAGCGACCCCTTTTTCCCTTCTCCTTAGCTTAGTATCTTCGTAATATAGCATTCTATAAGCTTTAGCCCAGAGGTATTTATACGAGCTGTAATAGGGAGTTTAATATACCTACTTATTTAAGCATCTACTCCAGTTTTCCAGTAGCTGCAATATCCCTATAGTTATATACCTTTTACAGTTAAGGCCTAACTAAAAACCTCTTCGGCCTAAGTAACTCCTATTTACTCCTTAAGCACGTCTTACTAATATACCGTTTTATTAAACAGTTGCTTAAAACTAGTAGTAGCTATTATATACTATACCCTATATACTACTAGTTCCCGTTTTACGTTACCTATAAAGGTCTCCCTAGAATAGGTTATAGACTAGGTCTTACTAGGTAATCTACTTTACCCTATTCTACTAACTAAGCTTATATCTTTAACTATTATATCCTTATCTAACCAGCCTATGTTTCCCCTATAGCCTCCTCTATATATATATATATATTAGGTTATATACTACGCCTATTAAAACCCTCCTATAAGTCGCCTGCGAGTTAACTATAAATTAAACGCTATAGGGCCGTCAAAGCTGATCTGCGTTTCCGCTGCTTAGAGCCTTACCTATATTTCCTCCTCATTAAGCCGTCTAGTCGCCGTCGCGTTACTATTACTATTGCTGTCGCTGTTAACTAGATCGCGTATACTACGCCTATTAAAACCCCCTTCTAAGTTACCTAGATATACTAGGTACTAAATAGGCCCTTAAAGGGGCCTTAATAAGTTTTGTATAAATCTATAACGCGTTAACCTTATTAAGTTCTTATAAAAGGAGGATCCTTACGCCCTTGTCGCGTTCCTTTTATAATCTTAGAGCTAGTGTAAGTGTTAGTCGGTAGTCCGTGCATTAATTATAAGAAAAGACTCGTATATAGATTAAACTATAAAGAAAAGAGACTATTTATATATAAAGTATAAGTTACAGGCACCCCTAATCTATACCCTTATAGGAAGGTAATATAGCACAATCGGCAATAAGCCTAAGGGTGTCCTATTATACGCCTAGGATATATCTACGTTAATTATCTAGATAAGGCCAGTTTTAGGCCAAGCTATAAGCCAGGTAGTTATATATTAGGCGGCTTATATATCCCAGTTTCTCTTAATAGGCCTCCCTAAATAGTAGGACGGGAGTTCTAAGCGGAGGCAGTAAGGCTCCTAGTGTTATTAAGGGCGATACTTTATACGCGTCGCGGCTTCATTACCATAGAGTCGAACGACAGCGCTGCACGCGCTGCGACGGCTCTCTACCATCGCCTCTACACTTGGCCATCAAGAGGAACGGATTCTAGATAATGTTTCCACCCGCGGCGACGTAGACGTATATAGTAGGGCTTTATAGGCTATATTATATTATTAGGAATATTACTAACCTAGTTATATTTATACTTACTAATTATATTATAAATATATAACTATATAATTACCCACAGTAAGACCACTAAGTAGTAGTACAGCCTATACGAGCTTCGGTGTCCCCCTTAGGTGCGCGCGCAACCATATATAGCAATTTAGGTAATTACTAGTCAAGTACACCATCTAGCGTAGATACTGTGCGCTTGCTAAAAGAGCTGTGCACTTATAAGAAAGGCAAAGTCTCTAATTTTTTAAGCTTAATTATAAGAGCTAAACTTGAAATTCTCTAGTGTGTATAAAGCGAAATTGCTGTATATAGTTGCGCGTATATATAGGGGAGATACCGAAGCTCGTACAAGCTGTAATAGAGATTTAGTATTAAGTGTTAGATCTTAGCAATTATCGCAATTATTACTAGAGGTGCTCTAAATTCCTATATACGGCACTAAACTAATTAAAATATGTTGGTAGGGGGGGGGGTACGTGGACATCCACAGGAGCTTCCTGAGATCACGTGATTGCTTTCGCCTGTTGTATATATTCTCATCCTTTGAGACTGCTCCACCTTATGGAGTCCTCACACCACCATACACCTGCATTCCCGTGTGACAAAATATATATAATATACGTCTATACGGGCTTATAGAAAGACTAGCGTATATAACGCGCTATAAGTATACCCCCCTTACCCTTTTATTTACCTTACCTTCGCCACCTACTTTTTAAGCTATACCCCTTCTAGCTAACACCTATAGCCTAACTGCTACCTAAAAGCGACTTTAAGAAGACGCTACTGGTTTAATACTTAGTAATTACAATTCGCGCGAGTTTAATAATAAGACGGCTACCCGTGAGGATCCTTACTATAAAATCGGTATACTAAAAATTAGTTCCTAACTGCTAAAATAGGTAATAAGTATAACTATATAATTAAATTACAATTAGCTCTAGTAATTATATAATATTCGTAATTATATGGCTAATTATAATTATATAGTTATTGCTATCACTGGGCTATATATACACAGTAGATAAGTTATAGGCACCCCTAATCTAACCCTAATATAGTAGTGATCGGCACTAAGTCGACAAAGGGGTTGATGTACGAAGAAGGTGGGTAAAGAGGGGGCTATTTAGAATATTCAATACCGCTAGACCAGTGATCTAGGAGGGGTAAAGGGGTTGTCTCAGCGCAGTCGTCATCACCGTCATTGCTGTTACCGTTGTCAAGTCCCAGAGCTTAACCGTCCCGTCATGAGATCCGGATGCTAGCAGCTTGCCGTCTAATGAGAACGCCATGCTCCAGACGCCACTTGAATGGCCCTGAAGTAGACTGTGCAGCGTCGCCGTCTTCAAGTCCCAGAGCCCAACTGTCCCATCATAAGATCCACATGCAAGCATCTTGCCGTCTGGCGAGAACGCCACGCAAATGTTGCCATGTAAATAGCCCTTAAATAGATTTCGCCGCACCTCTGTTGCTGTCGTCAAGTCCCAGAGCTTAACCGTCCCGTCATAAGATCCACATGCAAGCATCTTGCCATCTGGCGAGAACGCCACGCAAACTGTGCCATGTAAATAGCCCTTAAATAGATTTTGCTGCACCTCTGTTGCTAACGTCAAGTCCCAGAGCCCAACCGTCCCGCCATAAGAGCCGCATACTAGCAGCTTGCCGTCTGGCAAGAACGCCATGCCCAAGATCCTATTTGAATGGAAATCAAATTGGCTGCACTGCACCTCTATTGCTGTGGTCAAGTCCCAGAGCCTAACCGTCCCGTCGTGAGATCCGGATGCTAGCAGTTTGCCGTCTAATGAGAACGCCACGCTCCAGACGCCACTTGAATGGCCCCGAAGTAGACTGTGCAGCGCCGCCGTCGTCAAGTCCCAGAGCCCAACCGTCCCGTCATAAGATCCAGATGCAAGCATCTTGCCGTCTGGCGAGAATGCCACGTCCCAGACCCCATTCGAATGGACCTTGAACCGACCGCGCAGCGCTATTGTCGCCGACGTCAAGTCCCAGAGCTCAACTATCCCGCCAAATAATCCAATTGCTAGCAGCTTGCCGTCTGGTGAAAACGCCACACTCCAGATGTCACTAGAAAAAGGGTTGATCTGCACTAGTGGTTCTCGGTATTTTTGCACTTCAGCCCCTCCTTGAGTCACATGCCGTACTTGTTGGTCTGCATAGGTAATGGTGCTGCTGAATGAGTCTTGGTGTTTTTCCCTTTGTGACACCCTGTCTGTGTTGATTTGAGAAACAGAAGGTAGATAAGACCCAATAGGCATTGACTTACCCAATTCACTGAGCAATGATGTTGCAATATCGGTACTCTCAGGCTCTTTTACCGGAGCACAAGCATTACAAAAGTATTCAAAGATGAGATTTCCCTTCGGCTTCCTTAATAAATATAGCTCTCTAACAAGATCCTCAGCACTGATTCGATCTTGGGGTCTGCGCTTCAACATATTGAGGCAAGCATGAAACAACTGGCTCCGCTGTGGGCTAACTCGTTTAGAATAATTGAGGGCATCTTGAAGATCTTCAATAATCTTATGGTAAGCAGTTCTTCCGAGCTGTGGTAGTTGAATTTGAGGTTCAAGCACCGATAATATCTCTGTGAACACACATCCGAGAGAGAAAACGTCTGACTTCCTATTTCTCTTATCTGACTGTGCAACTTCAGGGGCGCAATAACGGAAAGTGAATGTTTGAGCTGTCCCGACCGTGGTGGTATTGTCGAGCTGACTTGCGTCAACTGCGACGCCGAAATCAGTATAGATAACGCAGCCTTGATGGATGAGGATATTTTGTGGTTTGATATCCTTATGCCGAATTGTTTGCTTGTGGATAAATTCAAGGCCACTGGCGAGACATCCGAAGGCCTGATTAAGGACAGTGCATTGTTCTGTCGTTGGGGGATTTCCTAGGTCTAATATGGTTTGGAGATAGCACGCGAGATCTCCACTGTCAGCAACGGGGCTGAGGACTATGCCGAGCTCCCGACCGCAAGCCCATGTTGCAAATGCACTGATGATATGTAGATGGGGGGATAGTCTCCGTAGTATGTCGACCTCGTTCCGGAATCCTCGTTTAAATGCGTTTATATTGGGGCCATGGTATCTGCGGAAGTGCTTGAGCGCGAACACTTGGCCGTTTGTTTTGTCCTGTACCTTTTCGACAAAAGCACTTCCACCTATTCCAAGGGGTTGGATATGCGTATATGGTAGGTAGGTACGATTTGGGATATCTAGGTGGTCACCTTCGCGAACTACAAGGGTGCCAGACGTAGCCGAGTCCATATTTAGGGAAGATGTGGAAGCTCTCAGTTGTACAATTTACTCAGCCTTGTTCCTATCCATGAAAGGTTCAGTTCAGTGCCAAGGTTGATCATGTGACAGGCTGACTGGACAACGCGCACGTGCGAGCATACCGCCCCTTATCACCAACGAATTACAGAGGTGCGTTTCAAAAGTCTTTGCCGCCAAGCCGGCTTACCGCCAAGGCAGAACAACAAGATTCTGCCGGTAGAATTCTGCTACAGTCGGACGACAAAAGTCTGTGTGCATACCCTAAAACCCCACCAAAACTAGCCAAAAGTTACCCTTTTTACCTTTAATTTTCTTTACTACTACACTATAACAAGATTTTAATTTTAATTTATATATAAATAAAATACTATTTTTAATAAAAAAATAAGAAATTAAAAAGTTATAGAAGCTAGAAGTTAAAAGACTTTAATTTTTTTAGTCTCGCTAAGAAAGTTCTTAATAAGAGAGTAAAATTATTAAAAGTTTAACTTCTAGCTTTTATAACCTTTTATTTTCTTAAATATATTTTTATTTATTATAGTATAGTAGTAAAGAAAATTTAAGGTAAAAAGGGTAACTTTTGTCTAATTTTAGTGGGGTTTTAGGGTATGCACACAGACTTTTAGCAGTCATTAAGCGTTCTACTAAGTTTGTTTTTTGCAGCGTAATTCTATAGCTTTTAATGTTTTTTAATATTCTAAATAGCTATTAAAAGATCTACTACTAAACGCTCTATATATAGCTATAATTTAGCTATAAGGGCTTAAATAATAGCGTTTAACTATATATAGTATATAGAATATTTAATACCTTCTTTAGTATAGTAACTGTCCTACATATAATTAAGCCCTACTAGTTATATATAAGGAGGATTATTATATATAAGGAAGTGCCGTAGTATAAAGGTATTATATAAAAGGAATAGTAGGCGGTATAAAGAGATCTTAGGTAGTAGAGGATTAAGTATAAGAGTACATATATTAGATCCCGCCGCGCTTACAACAAGTTCGCAAGCACTTTGTGTCTTTTTGGCTATATAGCGACGTTGGGGCGGGAAACGTTACATTAAGGCTTAGATTAAGCGGATTATTAAATATATTTAGAATGTTATTAAGCTTAAAGGAGGTAATAAGAATAGGGGGGGTGCTATAGAGGTATTAAAATACTTAAAAATACCTAAAGCGGGAGAGGATAAATGGGAGGATATCTAGATTTAAAAGGCGGTAAGCTACACCCGTTTTAAAAAGATTGGTAAAAATCGCCAAGCTGTATAACGCGCATTACCCCCTCCATTAAAACAATACACCACTTTATAGCCCCACCAATATGGCTCTATATTTTATAAATAAAGGCCTATTTTATAGCCCTTATTTATATAATTTATGGCTGTTTCGGTAGAGGTATAGGGGGTGCTTATTTCTAGGAGGGATTGTATAGAGGCTCAATTTAAGTTTTACAGCCACCCCCCATAACCCCACTAATACAGCTTTATATTTAATAAATAAAAACCTATTTTATAGCCTTAGAATAGGCCTATAAAATGGACCTATATATATATAAATCGGATCAATATTGGTGGAATTATATAGGGTGGATTATTTTAATAAGAGGGTGATACACTACTGCGGCTTGGCAATTTTTACTAGTATCCCCAAAACAGTAGTATACCCCCTATAGCCCTACTAATATAGCTCTATATTTTAATATGCGGAACATTAATCCCTTAACGCAAATTTTAACCTAAGTGTAATAAGCCAATTAGTTAACCCAAAGCTTTAATTTAGAGCTTTATTATATAAACTTTAATTAATATATATAGAGATGAGGTTTTCCAGGGGGAGACCCCCTAGGACCCCCCTATATAGAGCTTTTACTTAATTTAGAAGTAGTAGTAAGATTAAGGCGCTTTGATTACTGCTAGGTAAGGATCTACTATAGTAACTAAGGCGCCCTACTTAAGCCAGGCCTAAAGAATATATTGGTCACGAATATAGCACATATTTAGACTGCAGAGCTTTAATATAGAGCCCTCTACGTAGGATATAATATAGTAGATTATAATTCTAATTTAAAGCTTTATATACTAAATATTTTTAATACTTAATAATTAATAACTATATTATTGCCCACCTAGTTCGGACGTACAACGATATAATAGCTTAGCGCCAAGTAATAGGAGGGAGGAGAGGGAGGGGAGGAGATTAGGGGTGGCTCAGCCACTGCAAGAAGGTCGTAATATTAGTATAGTGTTAAACTTTAAAAATTGTGTCCCAGGAGCTTAATCGACGACCCCTATATAAAATGTTAATAACGTTTAATTATAGAGCTTTAAACCGGCAGATCTTTTAGAAATACCTATTATAAGCAGCTCCAAGTATAAAATTTAGAATATTTAGTAGTGGTATAAGTATAGGATAGGGTATATATTTCCGTTCCTAAATGTTATTATATAACGCAATTTTTAGGTAACAAAAACTAGCCGTTAATATTACTTAACTAACACCTACTAGAGGTTCCTCCGTCCTTTCTATCTTTGCTCTCGCCTGTCTCCTTATTTAATACTATCTATATCGCCACGTCAACTAATAGATCCCTTAGTGGGGACTAAGGAGGAGTATTAGAGCACCCTAGCTCTTATAAGAAAGAAGAAAAGAAGAAAGGAAGGTATAAAGGAGGGAGTATTTATAGACGGGAGGAGACCTATAAGTATAGGAGATTAGGCAGCTATAATATAGCTATTAGCGTTACTCGACTAACACCTACCAGAGGCTCCTCCGTCCTTCCTATCTTCTCTCTCGCCCGTCTCCTCGTCCGATACTATCTATATTACTATATTAACCAATAAATCCCTTAGTAGAGACTAAGGAGGAGTATTAAAGCACCGCCAGCTCTTATAAGGAAGAAGAAAGGAAGAGAGGAAGGTGTAGAAGGAGTATTTATAGATAGAAGGAGGCCCTATAAGCACGTAATTTGGTAAGTACTAATAGTATAAGATTCTCGTATAAGATGGGCTTAATTACTTACTAAAATATAGGGTGTCTCTGTCACTATAGTGGCTACTATAATAGTAGAGACGCCTTAAATATTTAATGTAACTAACTACTAAGGCTGTCGATAAGTTGAATATAGGCTACCAATATAGTGTAAATAATATAGTTATTAATATCCTGTTTTTGCTTCTAGTGTACGCGTAGATCGTTCTTATATTTAGTATAAAGCTAGTTATAAGCAGTAAGCTAGTTTAGGTCTAACTTTGCTATTAATATAGCCACAGGTAGTATATCCCTTAGTGTAGGCCGACTTAGTAGTTCTAGCTTTAGATAATTGTCTTTTCTTCTTAAATAGGTCAATATACTGCTATACCTCGTTAGTTTTAACTATGTCTTAGATAATAAAGAACTATTAAATCTAATCGGATGGCTTGTTAAGGATAAGGTTGATTTTTAATTTAGTAGAGGTCGTTATTTTTAGAATTTAATAGGTTAGGAAGGGTCTAGGTTAGGGTCTAGCTAGCGTCTTAATAGAACCTTATTTAGATATTCCGAACTTTTAATTTAATTCATTAGTTCGTTTATTGGTTGAGTACATTCATTAACTAGGATTAATCGTCCATTTATTTAATAGGTAAAGAAGAGTCTATATATATATATATATAAGGTATAGTAAGTTATAAGGTAGCGACAGCCTTAGTAGTCGGTTATATTTAACGATTTAGACTTTAGATTACTAAAATCCAAAATTTTGTCACGGGGAGCGCGATTAATGACCCCTACTAACAGCTCTAACTATATCTAATTTTTAATTTATAAATCGGTAGATCTATAGGTAATAGTTATTATAAGCAGCTCCAGGTGCAGTATATATAAAATCTTAACTATAGTATAGAGAAGTCGTGGCTGCTAATATGCGGTCCTAAGTAGTATGTATTCTCGAAGGTTACGTAACTCCTTATATAAGCGACATTTCCGCCCTTTAAAAAAACTTGAAAAATTCTAAAAATTAATTAACGCTATAGATAGTAGCAATATTAATCCGGCAAGACTACTAATTCTCCCTATATACCATTATATATATATCCAATAACTCTAAAAGCGGTAAGAAGGTAGGACGGATAGGGGGGTTAAAATTTAGAAAATTGGATTTCGTGGTTAAGCTATTCAAAAATTAGGAAACTAAGACAAATACTATATTCTCCGCTTACCTCTAAGCTAGTACATAATTTCCTATTTAGGAAAAGTCGTTTATAAGTAGTTACTACTACCTCTATATAAAATCTTCTTATTATACCTCTTTAGTCTTACTTATAGATAACTAAAATTATTCTATATTAAACCTACGTTTAAATATAAGCCCTAAAAGCTTCTTAACTTGTAAGATTGCTATATAGGTTAGCCTAGCTGTCTTATCCCTTTCCTTAACATCTAGAATTACCTAGTTAAGTATTAAGCCCTAGCTTTTATATATAATAAGAGTAAAAGCTAGAGTAATTGGAAATTAACGCCGTAAGTAAGAGCCTTTTATACCCTCTTATTTATAAAGCATAGAAAATATAGGGATAACTTTCTTACTATTCTGCTAAGTAAATAGGGTAGGTCCGTTATACCTATTTACCGCAATTAGTAGTAACTAAGGCTAATCCTTTTTAATATCCGCGTGTCCCTTTTATAATACGCAATTAGGCCTAAGTCTCTTACTTTATACTTATTCCTAAGTACTTCTTTAAGTAGTTTAATTGTCCGTATATCCCGTCTAATTAAGATAAAATTATTAACGTAGATAATAATAATTTAACCGCTTTACTAGCTAATAAAGACGCATAGGTTAGCTGGAATTGGCATATATTTAAGGGTAATAAGGAAGCTCTTAAGCTCCTTATACCAAAGACGTGGCGCCTACTTAAGACTGTAGAGAGCCTTAAGTAGTAGGCCTATAAGAGCAACGCCATCCTTCTAATACTGGCGGTATCCTTCCGGCAGCTAAATGTAAATATTTTTACAGTTAAGCTTCCTATTAAGGAAGGCCGTAATCATATCTAAGTACTTATACTCTAGATTGTATACGGTAACTAAGGCTATTAGTAGCTTAAATATACTAGGTTAAACGACGCCCGTAAATATGTCGCTATAGTTAATTTCTAGGCGCTACTTATTACCGTATAATACTAACTATGCTTTCCATCTAAATAGGATATTATTCTTATTAAATTTATATATAAAGACCTATTTAATAGGTAAAGCCTTAGCTCTAAGTAAAAGTTCGACAATTTTAAATAAGATATTTACCATTTAAGACTCCTATTTCTTATCCGCCACAGCCTTTTACTCTTTCTTAAATATTAAGTTTATAGCTTCCTTCTAGTTATAAGACTCCGGAGGTAGTCCCTTAGCTATTTTTATTTACTAAGGCTGCGATAAAGCACTTACGAACGTATAGGCGAAGGATAGGATAAGGTAGGTAGCCTTTATGGCTAGCTCCTTCCTTCCAGTTCTATAGAGTACGCTATAGTTAAGCTATAGCTTTGACCATATATAGGTATTCGCTATAGGTTTAGCTTCCTTATTTAAGTACTTAGTTAGAATCTATTCTAGATCCTCCTAGTTAATATCCTTTAGGGGAGTTACTTCCTAACGGAGGTGTCCTCCTAGATTAGGAAGCTCTTACTAGTTAAGACCTACCTGTTTATTATTAGTAAGAGGAGGTTAAGTAAGCTGCGGTGCGATATTATAATCGCTAGAGGCACCCCCTAACTAAAAGTCACCCCCCGACTATGAGGCCCAAGAGACCTTATCTACCTCCTATAGTGACTAAGCAGTCTCGCTTCCTTACAGTGACTAAGAGACCTCTGGTGTAGTGTCTTCGGTAAAAAGTTCCTTAAGTAGTACCTAGCAGATATTATTGTCGCCACCTGTCACAGTACGTGCGGACTGTCAAGGTACGATATACGAGGTGACTGTATATAATTGACAAATGATGTTGTGTGAGGATCTATATATAAAGGTGAGGTGGTATATATACGTGTCGCTTAGGGGTCAGGTCTGTGCTCGTGTCACAGCAACGCCGAGTTATAACAACGTGTTAGGTTAGTGCCGTGACAGTACATCCCCCTTCCAAGGCGAGCTCCTGTGAGCTAAGTAACGGCAGTAGAAATGCGGAGGTAAAAAAAATAGACTATGTATATCCTCATCCTTCCAGTCCTTAAAGGTTCTCGTCCTTCCAGTCCTTAAAGGTTCTCGTCCTTCCAGTCCTTAAAGGTCCTCGTCCTTACAGTCCTCAGACCCTCCTACCTATATCCCTACTACATCGCTCTCCGCTAGTGCTCGTCTTGAGCACTAAATAAAGCCGAAGGCGAAGGGGTAAAACGGGGGAGACGAAAAAAAATGTAACCGCGGGGCGTATTGCGGATATTGACTCTCGAAAGGCTTAAAGTTGCGGAGATCGAGGTTAACGTGTAGATTCTTGTTGCGGTAAACTTAAAGTAGTATCTATACAAATTCAAAGACG
>Ga0307515_10008530_pt1 | contig 19955 bp, 14 predicted proteins | sample 17_EM_MG_FD_194513 | JGI IMG/M metagenome (GOLD analysis project Ga0307515, IMG submission 194513) | Populus trichocarpa ectomycorrhiza microbial communities from riparian zone in the Pacific Northwest, United States - 17_EM | ecosystem: Host-associated > Plants > Roots > Unclassified | place... | reverse complement strand
GATGAGGGTGTATAATAACACTTCGAGTTTCAGCTTCAGTAATCGTTAATTGATATCGGTTAATTACGCGACACTGGAAACAAGTAGCCTGATCAAGATGGCCTTCGGGGTCAGGCTCGCCTCCTGCAGTGAATGAGTGAATGTCTGTGTCAGTCGGGCTGATTCAACGACAGATCCGACCGGTGCTCCCTTCCAGAGACCCAACCATGAGTGACGCGGTGCATGTGCCGACATTACGAGGGGCTCTTCTCTTTTTCTCCCTAAATACCCATTGGTGCTATTTCAGCTCCCCCAGCTCCCTCGGCACTACACACCGGACCGAGGTAGTGGGAAATGTTAGACCGGCAGTCCCCCTCCCATATGGAACCGTGGAACTGATGAATCGAAGTTCATCTCACTCGCGACCTCTAACCCCTCGAGCTTCAAGGTATATTTCAAGTAGATACGCCGCCGCTGCCCCATACCCCGACACCATTGCCTTTCGAAGGAACGGATTCGGCACTCCTCACGAAAAAATGAAACCAGTATTCACACAGGGTTTCCTTCTCGACTCCGAGTCCCACCGATCATTCTCAATAAAAGCTCGCACCACAGATCTCCAAGTATGTGAAGCAACCGGAAATATCAACAAAGTTTTCATCTGGCAAGATTCTCGTCTCAACCAACATGACTACTCGTACAGATTCTCCCTCTGTACTGGCGCTGTTCTCCAATTTCCCCCCTGTACCACACAGCCTACTATGCCGACAAAATACAGGCCCGTATTCCGAAGGCCGTGGGCCTCCTGGGGGCCACTGCGCCGCACTGAACTGACCGGACTCTAAGAACGCGTTTTCTAAACAGCTTCTGAGAGCTGAACTTGGGAAGCGGTGGCTGTTGCAGCCAGAAACCCGACGTGAGACGGTCCCTCACATCCTTCCTAACCCCCTAACGATCCGTTCCAGTGCCTATACCCTTGTGATACGTTCTTCAACCCCTGGTTCGTTCTGTGTCAGGGCAGACTTGAAAGAAAGGCGCGGCGTGTCAGACGGGGGCGTGGTCCGATCCCTCAACGACCTTGTGGACATGTGCGACCGGATCACGAAGCTTCCCATCCCGGCGTTAGTCGCGGTAAATGAACCAGTCGTTGGAGGTGGTCTCGAACCGGCTCTCGTACGCGATATACGGGTGGCCGTTCAAGACGTCGACAGGATCGCCTTACCCGAATGCCGGGTTGGTATCATCTCTAGTACCGGACGTACCCAGCGACTGCCTGGGTTTGTTGGGTCATCACGGGCGAAGGAGCCCACACCTATCAATAGATAAACTATAGGGTTTATGGACATACGATCCGTAGTCCTCATGCCTTGGTGGGGCACGAAGAGACCCAAACACATGCCTCCACCTATATCACGAAACAGATAGTAGAAACGGAAGATGGACCGTCACATCGGTAAACTTGAACAAGCTGGCATCCACCCCATCATACCGTCTCTTGGCTCCGCAAAGACCGCCCGTTCGGCGATGACACATCACTCGATACGACCGGAGCCCCTCCAGGCCAAAGACCAAGACAAAATGGAGGTTACATATCGCCCGGCATTCACCAATTCCCATACTAACCCGTCTATCAACTACGGTACCACCCCTGACTCCACCTGGTAGTCGTCCAGTTCGAGAGTGAATGCGGGCGGGTTATCGCCAAAGCGCACCCGGGTCTCTCTCTCGTTGCACTTATGCTCTCATTTTGTCCTTAGATAGAACCCCGGAAGGTTGTTAGTGTCGTTGGGTTTACTTTAGTCCGCGCAATCACCAGAAACTGTGTCGTCCGCCTTCAAGCATGCGTATAGTGAAGAATCTCCATGAGCGCCCTGAATTTTATGTACCAAAAATTGATTAGCGGTATGTGCGTCGCGCAATGTCTCAAACCGCTCCCAAAGAAAAGATCACAACTCCCTGAAGAAATCCAACCACATCTCACCAACCCCCTCCGGTTCATCTCCAAAGACCTTGCAGATCAATTTTCCAAATGACTTGGTATTCCTAATACTCGCCTACGCAAAAGTGTTTCAGTACCGGCGTTTTGGTACCCAGGAAAAGGTAGACGCACCCAATTCGCTTTTAAATACTCCCTTTCAATTTTCCTGACCTCAGGGAACCGAGACGTGAACGGCGAGCAGATCTCGGTCACGACATTTTCGGGTGTCAAAGAGTACCTGATGTGCTCCAGCGCGGCCGCCTTCAGCTCTGCGATGTCAAGTCCTACAATGAACGATATCAATATCGTGTCGACAACTACGTGGAGAGAAATGAGAAGACCTACGGTGACAAAGCTTGTACACGCTCTTCGCATTTGACTTGGGTACACTATCATCCACGGTCACAGGTCCAAATCCGACGACAGGTGAGGCGGACCTCAATTCGCCTTCTCCGGTTGGCGAGGAAAACGATCGGAGGTGCAGACCTGGTCGCGTCCCCAAGTTTATGCTCTGGTTCAAGCTCTGGTTCAGACCGAAGCTGGTGGCAGGTATCGTCGAACTGGCGAGAGGGCTGATCGGTCCCGTCATAGTCCCAGTGGATGTCGAGGTAAATTGAGAGTGCAGCTGCGAACTCGATCCGCGATGGCTGAGAACGTGGCCAGCCACACTCCCGGAATCCCTGCGTTGATTACGGGCGCTAGAATATCTCCTTTGGACGCTCGCACCAAGGATGTTCGCGTTCGGGGGTGTCGAGGACGTGACAGCCTGTGGGCAATGTCGAGGAAGTAGAAGAAGTCGAGGAATTTAGACTGTTGAGGTTGAGGTTGTGTTGACTCTGAGTGAACGTCAACTCTGAGGGGTCGAAGTCTGAGAGCACGTCATTCCCAGCAACACTCGCGTTGTCCTTGATATCCTTGAGATCCCGACTGGTCCGGCGCTCGGGAGGGGTGAGGGGCGTAAACGAGTAGAGCCTACAAATGATCAGAGGGCCATCAGCCTCCGACTGCAACGGATTCGAGGCACATAAATGAAGAACACACCCGGTGTAGAGGAAATACAGCATTGCTCGGTATGTCGCATATGACGTGTCGGAAACTCGTACCACCCTCCTTTTCATCGTCGTTGCCGTCAACGCTCCATCCGAAGACCTGATGGAGGACTCTGAGGGAGTGATAGCTCCCGAAGGTGGCGGTTTTGGAAAAGTAATATCCTCATCCCCGTCGTCGAAGTCCTCGTCGGTGGTCTCACTTCCCAGCGCACCGGGACCCATGGGCATTGACCCAAGATCCTCTTCGATCGACGTGACGTTCAGGACTTCGTTGAAGGCAGATTTATTGGCAAACACTGGGGACGAGATGTGAGCGCAACCACACAATGATCGTAGGGAGAGAATCACTGACTATTCTTGAAATACTCCGAACGAGCGCTCAGCACCTTCGTGTGCCCATAGATATATTCCTCCCTCGCTCCCCGGACTTTAGAAGCCCTAGAGGTCCTTCCACTCCCAGTTCCTCCGCCTGACCCTCCACCTCGAACGCCATCTTCTAGACTGACGCCATTCCCATTCCTTGACAACCCCACAGCGTTTTTCGTGGCCTTGAAATCCGGGTGCCCAGAGGGGGCTCGGAAATAATGAACACGACGTTGCTCGTCTCCTCGTCGTCAAATAGGCTCGCGGTTATGCTGGAGAATGCGTTGTGTATGAAGGGGTTCGAGAGAGGCGGAGATGGGTTCGCAAAGTTCGGCGGGGTCGAGAGGAACGGGCTAGTTGGGTGTGGTGAATGGATCGAATGGATAGAAGATGTGGAGGTGATAGAATGGGTGCAAGGGGAAGATGGCCAGGGTTCTTCTGATCTCTCGTTGATGGAATAGTTCAATGTTACCGGGCTCATTACGCTGAGAAATTGAACGGGGGGTTAGTCAGGACCATAGGTACCACAAACGAAGAGGCAGAGACTTTTTGCTGAAAACGACAGACTTGGATAGCCAATACTCCCTGCTCCACCCCGTAGCAGCATTGAGGTACTGTCCAGGTTGATACTTCCTGAACCCCTCGGTGTGGTTCGATTCGGAACTTCCGACGGCCATCTGCGAGCGCGGGTGTTAAGATTACCGTTAGTAAAGGAAATCTCTGTGGATTGTAGTATTCGGATTACTCACAGACACGGTAATCTCGAAAGTTCCCTTCCTGTTCCCGGTTGGATCCAAAATTTCGTCTGGACATTGTCTTGCAAAAAAGTTTAACTTGACAAACTGGGGGTCGTTGAACACGAGCTGGATCTGTGAGAAGCATCACCATTAGCACCGCCGCGACCACCCACCGAGCCTGGAGGAAAGCAAATTTACCTGCTATCGACCGCGATCGATCGACGGAGTTTCGTATGTCCCACCGGCATTCGACCCAACCTTGCACATCTCGATGAGTCCATAGATATTGAATGATCCAGAGAGCTAAATGGCCAATCCAGGGCGAGAAAACGCATCAGAACGTCGAAGCGGAATACCGGTCAAGAGGGTATGAAGGCGTGAAACGTACGGTGGTGGTTATGCTCGTTCGTGCAGTCGGCGTTGCTCCGCTTTGAAAGGATAGCGCTGTACTCTGCATCACAGGCTCTCGAGGGCTCGCATGGGACGATTTCAAGGTTGGTGGTGGCAGGTTGGCGGAATATATGGTAGGACCTCTTTTGCAGACCCGAGGTGTTTGTTTTTATGGTGCGGATGGAGAGTCGTCAGAGTCGACCGTTTTGGAGGGCAGGCACGGAGAAGGTGGCGTCCAAGCGGTAAACGTTGAACGGAGATGCGGGGCAGGGGGTAGAAGCAAGAGGACAAGGACGGGGGGCAGGATGGCAACCAAACACGAATCGAGTCGGGTAAGGAACAGAATACGTATTGCCCTGATATGCGTCGACTCGTGCCCGCATCGTGTTCAGTGCTTCCCAGGATCCAGAGTTTATTAGGAATAGGACCACGATCATAGCCAAGTTCCGCACATGGGCCTGACCCGATTCCTGTCCCACTCGCCTCTGGAGGTCGTTTTCGAAAGATGGTGGTTGAGATTGTCCGCGGGTGGTTTGTCGTCGTCTCCTGCACGACCACCAGCAGGGTGTCTGGATCACGGGGATATCGCACGCTTGGATAGCTGTGTCGTCACGACAGTGCCAGATATCTGGAATAAAAAAGAGTTTAACCCGTCCTACGGATGTAAGCCACATAATTCGTCCCAGTCACTAGAATCGAGAACTCACGCGTCTCACGCAGACATTCCCTTTGGCCGTCTCGAGAACTGATTGACACCTTGAAGGGGAGGCACGAGCATACATGGGAGAATCCGACGGTGGTCAACTCGGACTACAAAGGGACGCGGAGTCGAGTTACTTGACGGGCCGAAGGGTCCAGGGACAGTGGAACGGCAGGAACAGGCTGACAAGAGGCAAGCGCCCGGGCGCGATCTTCTTGCCTCTGTCTTCTCGCCATCGACGCTTTCGGTAACCGACCCACGCTAGCGGCCATCGATAACGACACAACTCTCCTCGATGCACGTCCACGCCTGGGACACCTCAGTTCCAACGGTCAATACAGTGGTTGAGGAAGAGGAATAACAACGGCCCTGGTCCCTCTTCTTCGCCCGTGTTCTCATCCTTCCCCTCTGGACGTCGTATTACCTCAAAACCAAACACACTCACGTAACGCATGAGACTCTAGTGTTGATATTCGCCGGATATTTGTAGGGCTGACCATTATACTGGTCCCAAGAGATATGGTTTCACGTGAGTAGTTCCCTAGTCTACTTGAATTCTCTCCCCGTCGACAAGGCAAATAACCGGAAATGCGATCTATGCTAGGAGGGTGCGGACCTCGATGTTCTGGTCAAGTTCGCCGGAAAGTATAGCGCAGCCGCTCACCAACACCATCTGCTCGGCGCCAGCCGCGCCCCGGCCCCGGCCCCACTCATGCAACCTTTCACTGGCGCCCTCTGCCTCCGCCGGGACGTCACCCAGGCTCCCGAGTCGCTTCACGGAGAGAGTTAGTCTTGTCCTCGGTGACCTCCGGGAATCGAATGTGCTGTACTTTCCAGACGAGAGTCGTACCCTGCTCGAATTTGAGGCTGGATTCCAGCGAAGTCGGGGTGCAGAAAACAACCACTCCTGGTACTGGTAAGTACCAAGACTCGCGACCCGTCCATCGTGGTAATCCTGCACATAGTTTTGAACTACATTCCTGTCCTCCAGCACTCCGTTGATGGATCCCGCGACCTTCCATATCGTTGTCGCTGTTGAAGTGATCCAGGAGCCCACGGAACCCCCGAACGAAGTTTAATATGGCAGAATTCGCGGATGTGGTCGGGAAATATATCGCAATATATGCATGTGTTTTCATCTGTGGGACATGTACTCGAAACGCAGAATTGGTATCGGAAGGCAGATGCCAATCGAGACGAAACAAGAAAGAAGGCCCAGAGGGTATGGATTGGGTCTTCGATAAGTTCGACGGACTGTACATGAATGGCGTGATTAGTCCCTGCTTGCTCCAAATCAGGACCAGCGGGATGCATCCGAGATGACAGGGTAGGATCTGAGGACGCGATGTCTGACGTGAGAGGGGGAGTGAAGCTTCCGGATGAACAAGCTTCATCTGGCCTCTTGAATGGTATCCGCAGACAAGCTTCAAGCCAGAAGTGTCTCAGCTGTATATGCCGCTATCCAGTATTCGCCGAGACCGGAACGGATTGACGTGTGCATCAACTGGCGCCAACCGCCGAAGTATGAATGCCTGGCCTCGTGCCCTTCGCATTGCGGGCGACATCTCCCACCACGAACCATCGCGGCAGAATCATGTTCCAGAGGCGACGTTTGGAAAGTTCCGGGACCGCTGGGAGCAACGTTGATCCGAATCGATGTGAGTGGATTCAACGCCTCCCATCTAGCCAACTCTCTGACTCTTCGAGTCTCCCAGCAAAGAGGAAGAGAGTCGCCGATGGCGCCAAGATCCTCCTCGATGTTGCAAATGAGTCCTCCGATTGGTTCCCTCCCCTCAAATCCGCCCTCGGTGGAGTGAGCGCGCTCATCAAGCATTACGAGGTATTGCCAGTCGAACTGGTGGCCGCCGCACATAACTGACATGGACGCTCGCAGGAATTCGGAGATCTCAAGGAGAGGATCGGAGACCTCAAACCCCAGCTGGACAGATTCAGAAAGAACATTGCCACAAACAGTATCGACGGAGACCCCGGGGAGACGGAAAGACGCAGAGAACTGACCAGGTAAGCTCATCGATTGTTCGCTTCCCCACATCTATCGACGCCCCCCGCAGCGCGTTGGAAGAGATCGGGGAGCGATCCCAGGCGTTGCTGGACAAGACCAAGGCGCCTCGGTTCATAGACAAGGCAGCTCTGTTTGTAGATAAGAAGAGGGATTCCGGGGAGGTGGTGAAACTCGTCGAACTACTCCGGGATGCCATCACCGGCTATCAAGTGAGGATTAGTTCTTTTTGCCTCGAATACGACTCACACCCCAGGGCAGGTTTCACAACAGCAAGCGATCTATGACCAAATCACAAGCCTCACTGTGAGGGGTCTCCGCCTTGCCTTTAGTCTTTGCACTGACGATCGGTCCTACTTCAAGTCTTCTTTCAACACCGTCTTGAGGCTCAACAAGGTGATGCAAACCAGTGAGCCTATTGCAATATTCCCTGATCCTTGGACAGAAATCCACCCCGTTGAAGAACAAGCTGGATTCCGCCATAGCACGGCTGGATCATCTGTGCCTACAGGACGACGACAACGACGGACTTTGGGATGGGGACGGGGACGAGCGACAGGCGAAGCTATTTGAGTGGGTATCCGGGGTCGGCTATCACCTACCATTGCGCTCATTTTCTACTAGCGCTCTAAGGCGAATCAGGGATACTGGGAACGCGCTATACCATCGCATCACCGCCGAGGGCTATAAAGAATCTCAAGACGATGTCCAGGCCGTATCCGGAATTGCAGAGGACATCCGTGATGCTCTCCTTGACCATCAAGTTTGTAACAACAAACCGTATGTGAATAGGGTGCAACTAAAACCGGGACACTTTGACAGATGGCACAACAACAGGCCATATACGACCAGAGCTGCAGGCTGATCGTGAGTTCGCATAATCTATGTCGGAAACCTATCTGACGTTAATCGTGGCTTTTAGGATAACGGTTCGGTCCTTCGGTCCTTCCTCTCGAACCACACTTACAAGTGTGTCACATAGCGGACCTATCGGTGCTGAACAACTGTCGCCGCGCACAAGGAGCGGAGCATCGCCACGGCAACCGACGCGGCTGCCTCAAAGGCACACGAGAGACTGTGCTGAGTGAGATCGAGTCATGGGTCAAAGACTTCAACCAGTCTCCCGTCTTCTGGCTGAATGGACTCGCCGGCACCGGCAAATCGACGATTGCCCAGACGGTCAGCGAACGTGTCTTCGCTGACGGTCAACTCGGAGCGTCTTTCTTCTGTTCCCGCGATTTCGAGGACCGCAGCGACCTCGGCTTCATCTTTCCCACCCTCGCCTTCCAGTTGGCCCACAAATTCCCAGAATTTCGGTCCGATCTTGTCCCCCTTCTCCAATCGAATCCGGATGTTGTACACGAGTCACTTTACAGGCAGATGGAGAAGCTCATAGTCGATCCACTCAGGTCGGCGGATATTTCAACGGTCATCGCGATCGATGCTCTCGACGAGTGCAAGGACGAGGAACCATCGTCGGCGATTCTCTCCGTGTTGGGTCGGCTCGTCGAACGGATACCGAAGGTCAAGTTTTTCATCACTGGAAGACCAGAGCCACGGATCAGGACCGGATTTCGTCTCCCCATACTCGTGAACTCGACCGAGGTCTTTGTTTTACATGACGTCGATCCTCCACTGATCAACAACGACATCCGGCTGTTCCTGAAACATGAACTTTCCGAGCTCGCGGAGCGGCGTCAGTTAGGGGGGTGGCCAAGTGGCGAACACATCGATTTATTGTGCAAGAGAGCGGCCGGACTATTTGTCTATGCCGTCGCAACTATCAAGTTCCTGGACAGCAATATCCATCTCCCCAAACACCGATTGGACGTCATTGTAAATCTTCCAGAATGTACAGCTCCCGAAGGGAAGACAAGGTTTAATCGCAAGACGACTCTTGACTCTCTATACACATCCATCCTCCAGGCGGCCTTCAGCGAGGAGGACCCCGAGGTGTATCCCAGGGTTAGGTCTACTCTCGGCGCTGTCATCCTAGTTGTCAACCCCCTTCCACCATCCGGGATTGCCGAACTCGTTGGTCTGGACCCCGAGGAGGTCGTACTGTTCCTCACGTTGATTCAATCACTGCTCACCCTCGGTGAGAATATCAACCATCCTGTGAAGTCCTTTCACAAATCGTTCCCCGACTTTGTTACCGATCCATCCCGCTGCACCGACACGAGAATCTACATCTCTCCCAAAGACCTTCACCTACAACTGGCCATGAACTGCTTGAGGATGATGAACGACGGGTTAGTACGGAACCTTCTATCGCTCCCCGACTACGCTTTGAACTCGGAGGTCGAGGATATCCAGACAAGAGTCAATGATCGTATCAGCATTGCCCTACAGTATGCCTGCCGGTCCTGGCATAACCACCTCACCGAGATCGGGGGAGATGTCGCCAACGTTATCTCCAATCTACGCATTTTCCTGGAGGAGAAATTTCTGGCTTGGTTGGAGGTTGTTAGCGTCATTGGGGCCGTAGGGGGAGCTGTTGTTGCACTTGAACGACTGATGGCCTGGTTACAGAAGGTCTGTGTTTGTCCTTCTCTATACAATTGCCCTAAAATAACATACTGTGAATCAGACTGTCGAAAACAAGCAGATTCTCGACATCGCCAAAGACTGTTTTCAATTTGTGACAAAGTTTTTCGAGGTCATCAACGTCTCTGCTACTCACATCTATCATTCCGCACTGGAACTCTGTCCTATGTCGTCAATTATCCGAAAGCTGTATTATCGCCAGCGCATCACTTGCTCGCCAAGAGTAATTGTTGGAAACCCGGAATTATGGGCCCAGACTATAGGCACATCCGGCAAGGACCCCTATAATGGACCCTGCGCTTGGTCACCATGCGGTCGATCTATTGCCGCTCAGACGGGAAAAGCTGTGGAGATCCGGAATCAACTTACCCTCGAATTAATCACCCTCCTACAGCCCACCGAAACGACCCCCCACCTCACCGGTCCACTTGCCTATTCACCGGATGGACGTTCCATCGCCTGCGCCTCCGATACTGCCATCCTAATCTGGGATATTCAGACGGGTGGAGTGGCCAAAGAGATTAAGTGTAGCCCCAAAAATATCTCACTGGTGTGGTCGTCAAGCGGAGGGGCGATTTGTACCATCAACTCGGAGGACCAGGTTACCTTCATTGCGCATACGTACGACATTCCCTTGGGTACAGCATCATCCACCGGCACACTGCTCCATTCAGAAGACAACCCACACCTCTGGTGTCATGATGAATCTTTCAAGGTTATGACGACGGTACGGGGCAAACATCGCCATACCATCAACATCTCCCAGGTCGACTCTACTCTCACCGACACTCAATCATTTTCTCCTCCCTTATCCGACGTCAAGATCGGGTCCTTCTCTCCGGCCACTCATCGTATTTCCACTTCGGCTGACGAGACACTTCGCATCTTAGACATCCGGAAGTCGGAATTCTTGTTAATTACACCGGACTGCCACTTCCTTTCCCACTGCTTTTCTTCGGATGGAAGTCTCTTCGCAGCTTCCCACGAGAGCGCTATACATATCTGGAAGTATGATTCCGGCTACACCCTGTGGAGGGAATTCCAGTGTCAGGGTTGGTCCAATTCTCCCCTTCGATTCTCGCCAGCTCTATCGTCGTTCCTGGGTCATTCCGGGGATATCCTCCAGGTGTGGCGCTTACATGAACTCCCCACTGCTCCCACGAACGATCGCCAGCCGTACGTGGGAATCTCCCGCTCCGGTGCTCACGTCGCAGTTAGCTACAAGATGGAACAGCATATCAAAATCATCAACCTCCTTTCACACACCCATTCGACCAACTACGTCTTTGCGGATACGATGGTAGAGGGATTCGCCCTCACCGGCAACGTCCTCTTGGTGGCTGGTTCAGGAAAACTCGTCGCTTGGTTGCTCCCAGAAGATGAACTAGTGTCCGGTTCTTCTGGTGCCGGAAGGGTTGATCCCAAGAAGATTATTTGGACCATATCAATGCCACCGCGGGGTCGTGGTTCATGGAAATTCTTGGTTGAAGGTCACATTGGGGTCATCGGGCGAGATGGAAATGTCGTGCGTGTGTATCAAACGGAAACTGGGAAGGTTCTCCGTCCCACCCAAGCACCCCGACGTTTTAACGGCCGTCGGTACGACCTCGGCGAGCCACTTTGCGGCCGGGATTATCTCTCCTACCACAATTTGTTTCAGCCTGATACTCCCCCCGAAGACAGTTGGCAAACTTCACGAGCCACATTGCGAGAGGGGTGGGTAAAGGATGCGGAAGGGAAACGCCGGTTGTGGGTGCCTATCGAGTGGAGGACGGACTGGGATCCTGCGGATTGGCGCCACGATGTTACGATACAGTTCAGCATTTTAGAAGGCAGACCTGTTCTCGTCAAGTTCTAGTTAGGGTCCCTCCACCTTTCCCGATTCAGGACCACGAAACGTAGCTCATATTGACAACGTTGACCTCTTGTGCCTTAATCTATATTGATCATATTTCCCTCAGGTCAGGCCGCTTCGATTGCCCCGGAACTGCATCGCACGACGGTGTTACAGTGTTTATTTGTTTGGTACTTGAGCGATACCACGAGAAATATTGTCGAATGACCGATTCCGGAAAGCGGTCTCGAAAATGCCCCTCATCTCATGTCTCGCACAACGGAGGTCCCGGAGGTCCCCCAGATGTCTGTTCCAACTGGAGGTAATAGCAACGAGCCCAACTTACTGCCACGTGGGACCGACCCCCGTCGTTTGCAGCGATGTCCACTTCCTGATCGATGATCGCTCTACTTCGCTCTCGAAGTCCTCCAGCAACCCGTTGATGGACCCCACCACCTTTTCCTTCATCGACTCCGCTTCCATATCGTCGTTGCTATTGACGTGATCCAGGTGGCGTAACAACCAACGGAGTTCCCGAACGAAGCACAATACGGTCGAATTCGCGGATGTGGCCAGGGGAATGCTGCAATATATCCATTGGTGTCTTCATCGGTTGGACTCGTCTCGAAACGTGGGAATTGGTGTTGGAAGGCGGGTGACAGTCCAGACGAGTAGGAAAGATGAAGTTAGCTCGAAAGTATAGGGTGAGTTTTCAATGTGTTCGATGAACGAGACGAGAACAGGGTGACCTGAGAGGGGAAGCTTCACTTCCTGAAGGGCCAACTTCACCTAGTGGTAGAGTGTGAGAGTCGGTCCTTCTACAGGCTCTGATTGCCTCTCGAATGGTACCCGCAGAGGCTTCGTCTTCCGTCAGTGCAGGTTCTGGACCAGGTCGATCGGCGTTACCCAAACCCACAGCTCGTGCTTTTCCCTTTCCCTTGTCGGTTCGCTTTCATCCTCTAGTTCTGACCTGGGTGGCTTGATTGAGGTGGAGAGATCCGATGGAAGGAGGATACAAGCGAGTTGGGAAAGTGATCCAAACATCCAGGGGATTACTAGGCTGCCAGAGTTGTCTGCAGGTTCGAAGATCGAGGACAACGAGGAGATAACGTCCCAGCCCACAGTGGATGCACGGCCGGCGAAGGGATATAATTCATTGAAGGTCAGTTGTTGGGCCATGTTGGTTTCCTTGAAGACTTCAGAGCCCCATCCGGATTATCAGTGGAAGAGCGGTAACGTAACCCGGCCTGTAGTAAATTTGTCCATAAGTGGTTTGGGATGAAATAATTAATGATTTGGAACGGCGCGGGTTTCGTAGGCTGCTGGAGCCTGGAGGGAAGCCAAATCTTCTCCGAAAAGGTGTCCCCGGGTTTCGCACAGGTAGTAATAGCCAAGGAGACTTGAAGTGGTAGGGGCGAATGTCGTAGTTCTCTGGGAGAGGAAGCGAACAAGGTAGTGCTGCAGTTGGCTCGAAATTTATACAAAAAAATGCGCAATCCTTGGATATTGAGGCTGATGACGCGTAAGCGTATCAAGGGCGGGTGAGCTGGGTCCGCGACCGCGCAAGCATCGGCAAACTTTCATGGAGACGCATCGGAGTTCAAGTTCGAAAGTCGGTTACCACGCCAGTTCCCACAACCATTAATTGCTTTTCTGCTGCTGCGCTCTCCTCCGCCCTTCAATCTTCAAGCTTCAAGCCAGAAGCACCTCAGCTACATATACGGTCATTGCAGTATCCTCAGAGACCGGAATGAATTGATTTGTACTACACGAGTTATGTAGCGCCAGCCACCAAGGTATCGTGGCTGTGTCCGGCCTCGTGGCCTTCGCACTGCAGGCGATACCTACCTATCCCTCTCCCAACTCCTTACGCCCGCGAACCACTCCAGAAACGAAGCTATGTTTCAGAAGCGACGTTTGACGAATTCCGAGGCCTCCGGGAGTAACGCTGATCCAAACCGATGTGAGTGGATTCAACGCCTTTCGTCAAGTCAACCCTTTGACTTTTGAATCTCCCAGCAAAGAGGCAGAGAGTCGCCGATGGCGCGAAGATCCTCCTCGATATTGCGAAAGAGTCCTCCGACTGGTTCCCTCCCCTAAAGTCCGCCCTCGGTGGGGTGGGCGCGCTCATCAAGCATTACGAGGTATTGGTCGAGTTGGTGGCCATCGCACGCAACTGACACTAACGCCTACAGCAATTCGAAGATCTCAAGGAGAAGATTGAAGACCTCGAACATCGGTTGGACAAATTCAAACAAAGCGTTACCACGACAACTATCGACGAAGACCCTGGGGAGACGGAACGACTCGAAAAATTGACCAGGTACGCTCGTCGATTTCTCGCATTGCCATACCCGTCAACGACCTTCACAGCGCGTTGGAAGAGATCGGGACGCGATCCCGGGAGTTGCTGGAAAAAGCCAACGCACCCCGGCTCGTAGATAAGGCGGTTCTATTCGTAGATAAAGAGAGGAATTCCGGGGAGGTGGTGAAACTTGTCGGGCGACTCCAAGGCGCCATCACCCGCTATCAAGTGAGTGGGGGGTGGCTTTTTACGTCAAACATGACTTATACCGCAGGGCAGGTTTCACAACAGCAAGCAATCTACACACAAGTCACAATGCTCACTGTGAGGATTCTCTGACTTGTCTCGATCCTTTATACACTGACGATCGGTCGTGACATCGAGTCTTCTTTCAACACCCTCTTGAGGCTTCATGAGGTGATGCTGATTAGTGTTCGTCGCGATATTCACTGACGCTTGGACAGAAATCCACATCGTTGAAGATCAAGCTGGATTCCGCCATTGCACGGCTGGATCGCCTGCGCTTACAGGACGACGACAACGACGGAATTTGGGATGAAAACGAGCGCGAACATTGGGCAGGGCTGTTCGAGTGGGTTTTCGGAGTCAACTATAAAACTATAACGCGCCATCGCTGATTTTCTACTAGCACTCTAAGGCGAATTAGGGATACTGGGAACCTTCTGTACAATCGCATAAACGCCGAGGGTTACAAAGAATCTCAAGATGATATTCAGGCCGTGTCCGAAATTGCAGAGGACATCCGTGATGCCCTCCTCGACTACCAGGTCTGTAGCAATAATCCGTATGCGACTGGAGTACATCTGAAGTTGGGATGCCTTGACAGACAGCACAGCAACAGGCGATATACGACCAGAGCTGCAGGCTGATTGTGAGTCACATGATCTATACGCCGAAAGCGTATCTGACGATTCTGACGTCGATCGTGGCTCATAGGATACCGGTTCGGTCCTTCGGTCCTTCTTCCCGAACCATACTTACCTGTGCCTCACACAGTGGACCTATTGGTGTTGAACGAATGCCGTCGCGCACAAGGAGCAGGGTATTGTCATGGTAGCCGACACGGGTGTCTCAAAGGAACCCGAGAACCTGTGCTAAACAAGATCGAGACATGGGCAAATGACTCCGAGCAGTCTCCTGTCTTCTGGCTGAACGGGCTCGCCGGCACTGGCAAATCCACGATCGCCCAGACGGTCAGCGAGCGGATCTTCGCTGACGGACAACTCGGGGCGTCCTTCTTCTGTTCGCGAGATTTCGAAGATCGCAGTGATCTCCGCTTCATCTTCCCCACCCTCGCCTTCCAATTGGCCCACAAGTTCCCCAAATTTCGATCCGTTCTCGTCCTCCTCCTTCGATCGAATCCGGATGTCGCGCACGAGTCACCCCACAGGCAGATGGAGAAGCTGATAGTTGAGCCGCTCAGAGCGGCAGGTGTTTCAACGGTGATCGTGATCGATGCTCTCGACGAGTGCAAGGACGAGGAGCCGTCGTCGGTAATCCTCTCCGTGTTGGGTCGGCTCGCCGGAAGGATCCCGAAGGTGAAGTTTTTCATCACTGGAAGACCCGAGCCACGGATCACAACCGGATTTCGTCTCCCCATACTTGTGAACTCGACCGAGGTCTTTGTTTTACATGAAGTCGACCCCCCTCTGATCAACAGCGACATCCGGCTCTTCCTGGAACACGAACTTTCCGAACTCGCGCGACGGCGTGAGTTAGGGAGTTGGCCTAGTGACGACCACATTGATCTATTGTGTAGCAGAGCGGCTGGACTATTTGTCTATGCGGTTGCGACTGTCAAGTTTCTGGATAGTGACGTCCACTCCCCCAAACACCGTTTGGATGTCATTGTAAAGCTTCCTGGATGTACAGCTCCTGAGGGTCAAACACGGTTCAACCTTAAGACAACTCTCGACTCTCTATACACATCAATCCTCCAGACGGCCTTCAGCGGGAAAGAACCCGAGGTGTATCCCAAAGTTAGATCTACCATTGGCGCCGTCGTCCTGCTTGTCAACCCCCTTCCACCATCCGGGATTGCCGAACTTGTTGGTCTGGGCTCCGAGGAGGTCGTACTATTTCTCAGGTTGATTCAATCACTGCTCTCCCTTGATGGAGACAACCAGCCTGTGAAACCCTTCCATAAATCATTCCCCGACTTCATCACCGATCCATCTCGTTGCACCGACACAAGATTCTACACCTTACCCAAAAAGCTACACCTCAAACTTGCCGTAAACTGCCTAAGGATGATGAATGACGGCTTGGAAAAGAACCTCCTATCACTCCCCGATTATGCCTTGAACTCGGAGGTCCTGGATCTCGAGACAAAAATCAATGATCGCATCAGCATCGCCCTTCGATATGCCTGCCGATCTTGGCACAACCACCTCACAGAAACTAATGGAGATGTCACTGATGTTGTTTCCGATCTACGAATTTTCCTGGAGAAGAAGTTCCTGGCCTGGTTGGAGGTTGTTAGCGCAATTGGGGCCACAGGAGGAGCCGTTGTTGCACTCGAAAGGCTGATGCCCTGGTTGCAGGAGGTTTGTTTTTGGTCTTCTCACACATCACCCCACGATAACATCCCATGGATTAGGTTGCCAAGGACAATGAACTCCTCGATATTGCCAAAGGCTGCTTTCAATTTGTGACCAAGTTCTTCGAGGTCATCAGTGGCTCCGCTCCCCACGTTTATCACTCCGCGCTGGAAATCTGCCCTGTGTCATCGATTGTCCGAAAGCTGTACCATGACCAGCGCATCACCCACTTTCCAAAAGTTGTGATCGGAACCCCGGATTCGTGGGACCCAACCATGGCTATTTCTAACAACGATGACTATAATGGACTTTGCGCTTGGTCACCGTGTGGTCGGTCTGTTGCCGCTCAGACGGGAAAAGCTGTGGAGATCCGGAATCAACTCACCCTGGAACTAGTCACCATCCTCCAGCCCCCCGAAACCATTCCTCACCTCACCAGTCCACTTGCCTATTCACCGGATGGACGTTCCATCGCCTGCGCCTCCGATACTGCCATTGTCATCTGGGATATCCAGACAGGTGGAGTGGCAAAAAAAGTCGACTGTAGCGCCAATAATATCTCACTGGTGTGGTCTTCGGATGGACGGACGATTTGCACCATCAACTCGGAAGACCAGGTGACCTTGGTCGTGCATACGTACGATGTTTCCTCGGGTACAACATCGTCTCCCGGTACACTCCAATCAAGAGACAAGCCACACCTCTGGACGCACGACGAATCCTTCCGGGTCATGGTGGCGGTGGAGCACAGCGACGGCTGCAACACCGTTGGCATCTTCGAAATTGGATCCACTCTCACCGAGATCGAATCATTCCCTATCGAGGAGCCCAGTTCTGGGATCAGGTCCTTCTCTTCAACCACTCACTGTATTTCCATTTCGATTGGCAATGCGCTTCGCATACTGGACATTCGAAACTCGAGGCGCTTGTTGGATGGGAAGGGCCACTTCATCTTCCACTGCTTCTCTTCGGATGGAAGTTTCTTCGCAGCGTCCCAGGAGAGCGGCGTGTATATCTGGAAGTATACTTCCGGGCATTACATCCTGTGGAGGGTGTTCCGGTGTCAAGGCTGGTCCAACTCCCCTCTTCAACTCTCGCCAACCTCGTCATCGATCCTGGGCCATTCCGGGAATATTCTCCAGGTGTTGCGTCTACACGAACTCCCCACCGCCTCCGAGACCCGTCGTCAGCAGTATGTTGGACTCTCTCGCTCTGGCACTCGCATTGCAACGGCCCACAAGCTGGAGAGTACCGTGACGATCATCGACCTCCTCACACAAACCCCTTCTCAGTCCATCGACACGGGTGTGGGGATAGTGGGATTGGTCCTCACAGGCAACGTTCTCTTGGTGGCGGGTTCAGGAAAACTTGTAGCTTGGTTGCTCACGGGAGAGGGGCTGGTGGACGGTGTTATTGGTGATGGAATGGTTGGCCAGGGGAATAGCATTTGGACCGTACCGCTGCCACAGTGGGATCCCGATTGGTGGATTTTTTTGGTCGAAGGACAGCTTGGGGTCATCAAGCCCGACGGTGATTCCCTGCATGTCTACTGCACAGAAACTGGCGATGTTCTCCTTCCCGTTCAAGCACCTCGAGATTTTAGCAGTCGTTGGTACCACTTCAACGAGCCGCTTTGGGGTCGACACTACCTCCGCTGCCACAACTTGTCTCAGTGCGATAATCCACCCCAAGACGGTTGGCAGACATCACGAGCCACGTTGCAGCAGGGATGGGTGAAGGATGCAGAAGGGAAACACCGGTTGTGGGTTCCTGTCGAGTGGAGGATGGACTGGGATCCTGCGGATTGGCGTCACGATGTCACGACGCAGTTCAGCTATTTAGGGGGCAGACCCGTTCTCGTCAAGTTCTAGTTCGAGTACGGTGTAAGGTACTGCGAAACGCAACTCATCGTTGAAGGTTGACCGGTGACCTCTCGTGTCCTCCATCGCAGTCTCATTCTGATTGTGTTCTCCTCAGGTCAAGCCGCTTTATTTGTCTTGGAATTGTATCGTACGATAGTGTCACTATGTTTATTCGCTTAGTACTTGAGCACATGGCGGGGCCGTGAGAGACTGCCGAGCGACCGACCCCTTCTGATAAAAGTCTCACAAGCACCTTGCAAGCACCCCTCTCGATGACTCGCACAGCGGAGGTACCACTCGGTGGCCCCCTCGCAATGCACCATCGAGTATCTATTCGAGTGAACGCGGAGGATCGACGAGCATGAACTGATATTCTAAAGCCACGACTGGCGTCAGATACGTTCTTGGCGCATTGATTGTACATGCGACTCACACTCAGCTTGTAGTTCTGCTCGTTTATCACCTGTGTGCTGCCTGCATCCAGATTTTAGTTGCACCCCAGTCGCACACGTATCATTGCTACAAGCCTGATAGTCGAGGACGGCACCACGGATGTTCTGTACCATCCCGGACACGGCCTGGATATCGCCTTGAGAGTCCTTGTAGCCCTCAGTGTTTATGCGGTTGTAGAGCACGTTCTCAGCACCCCTTATTAGCCTCAGAGCGCTAGTAGAAAATGAGCCCGATGTCAAGTTTTGATTGATCCCGAATATCCACCTGAACAGGTTCGCTCATTGCTCGCGCCAGTTTTCATCCAAAATTCCAAAATGTTATTTATGAGGGTTACCCCTCATGGCAACGTCGAACTCGCCCATTTTCTTTTGCTACCTCATTTTTTCGTGGTCTGGACTCTTTCAGATTTTCGTGTAGCCGGAAACCCCCCGTCCGAGTGGCCAATCCAATGCGCGGGAGCCAACTCGCGGAAATTAGATAAGCAACTTGTATTACCAAAAAAGGTAGTACGCCTGCTGACAAATATACGACTTTTGATCCCCTGCGCCATATAGTATCTAAGTCTCGCAGGCTCGGCTAATCATCGCCGTCCTGTAAGCACAGCCGATGCAGCCGTGCAATGGCGGAATATAGCTTGTGCTTCGAAACTCACTTCTTACGATTCAAACTGGATTGTCTGGAAAACTCGCATCCAGATATTGATCGGAGCAAGGTCCTGAACTCGACCCTTTGGCGGGAGGTCGTCATTCGGTGATTGCCAGACGCGGGATCATGATATCCGCGGCTGGCTTTGAATTTTGCGAGTGGGTCATAGCTGTATAAGGCAACTGCTGAGTGGGTCGTACTGGAGTAAGCATCCCGCCGTTCGCAGAAGATATATGTAAGATTGCGGTGGCCCTGGGCGCAGCTGATGTTAAACGAACCAGAGCGAGGCGGTTTCGAGATCAACAAGACCCTCCCGGGATCCTCGCTCTCATTCAGGGCTTTTACTACGCACGAGAAATGCCAAGACATTGCCGCGCCAACCTACGCATGTCGGGCTTGGAGGGAGTGGGGATGGGCAGCCTCACTAAAAAAAGTGTCCGTGTTTACAGTTGTTTGTCCCCACCCAAAATCGAGGCTCGCGCGGCCACGACAGTATTTAATTCATAGGATATTCAGGTCGTTACCATATGCA
>Ga0307515_10008529_pt1 | contig 19956 bp, 10 predicted proteins | sample 17_EM_MG_FD_194513 | JGI IMG/M metagenome (GOLD analysis project Ga0307515, IMG submission 194513) | Populus trichocarpa ectomycorrhiza microbial communities from riparian zone in the Pacific Northwest, United States - 17_EM | ecosystem: Host-associated > Plants > Roots > Unclassified | place... | reverse complement strand
AATCAAAAATATATTTATTGTTCATAAGAAATATCTTAAAGCACACACCGATCTTCACGTACGTTATGCTAATGTAAGAAATTAAACATTCCTTGATTATTGAATCCTCATTTTTTTGTTTGGGAGTGTGGTGCATGTAAGAAATTAAACATTTCTTGATTATTGAATTCTTGTTTTTCTGTTTGAGAGTGTGGTTGCGGTTGTTTTTTAAAATGTTTTTCGTGTCAAAATACATTAAAATGATGTTTTTTTATTTTTTAAAAATTATTTTTAAGATCAGCACATCAAAACGATCCAAAACATAAAAATAATTAATTTTTAACAAAAAAAATATTTTGAATTTTTAAGAAACGCGTTTACATCATGTTCCCAAACGAACATAGATTGTAATAGTAAGTTTCTTAAATAATTTTAAGAACGTATCCTTAATATCAATATGAAGAGATTTTATTTAAAATTTGAGTTTAAGAACAATATTATTTATATATATAATTCAAAAAATTAAGTGTTAATTAACTAATTAGTAAAAATCAATAATTTGATTTGGCTTGGTTTAATTCGAAAAAGAAAAGACGCTAATTCGTGAACTCGTGGTCCTAGTTACTGTTAATTTGAAGCATGCAAATAAACATCTCGTTCTCAGCCTGCAGACGGCATATGGGCAGTGGGGGGCCACAAAAAGAATCAAATGAAGTATATTTCATGTGTAAACTCGGTTTTGACTCGCAGAAAAATTACGAAAAAAATTAAAATAAATATGTTTTAAAAATGAGAAAATAAATTTGGGGAGTTATAATAGAAATGAAAAATAAAAATAAAGAAAGAAATCCATGAAAATATATCAGTGTAAATCCTTATTAAAAATTGATAAAATTACTGTGAAACAGTAGCAAATCTATAAATAAAACAAATGATGAAATGAATAAAAAAATATATTTTTAAATAAAAAAATAATCTCAAGAACTTAATAAAATAAATGAATTTGATTCTAGAAATGATTGGATGAGAAAATTCAGATTTTGATGTTAACTAAATTATGTACTGACCAGTTTTACATTATCAAGCATAACTTTCAATCTAATAATCGAATTTTACAAGGAATCTCTTGATATATTAATCTATCTCGGGTTAAAAGTTTAGGATAATCAAAATTTGAAAAGGCCAAGCAAATATTAATTCCTAAGATTCTTGGACATTATATATTTATAACACCCCCAGATTCTAGCAGTGGATCGATCTATCACAAGGTCCAGATACAAATTAAAGATTATAGCATATATTCTTCTCTCTCTCTTTTTTTTTTTTAAATTTTTTAATATATATTTTACACGATCGATGCCGGTCCATGTTACCCAACCATATATGATGCATTAATTGATGATAAAAGAGGTGACAACTGTGCTCTTATAGACTAGAAAATTAAGAAGATTGCCGACTACCATCTCCTAGAGGCCATTATTGCGACCTTCTTCTTTTTTTTGCATGGATTCCATGTATAGATGTGTTTTAAATTTCATGTATTAAAATTAATTTTATATTCAGGTTCAAGCCACGTGGTTGCTCATATGATGGCCACTTGAGGCTTACATGGTCGTTAACTTCAGGGCCCGTGAGATTAGTCGAGGTGCACGCAAGCTGGCCCGGACACCCACATTAAACTAAAAAAAAATTAATTTTATAGTAATTTTAATTTAAATATATATTTTTTAAAATTATGATTAAGAAATTGTTTGAAAGAATAGTAATGGTCGTCTTTTACCTAAAAATATATTAAAATAAAAAAGTTTTATTTTTTTAAATTTTTTTGATATTAAAACATTAAAATAAATAAAATAATTAATATAAAATAAATAAAATAATGTTTTTTTTTAAAAAAAAACTAAAGCAAAGAAAGAGAAAGACTCAATCGTTGTCCCACGAGTGCCGACGCAGTGTTTCAAAAACGCGTAAAGGATATAATATCTTTTTAGTAGTTTAGAGACTTTTGACCACCGCAAAGTCAAAATCCATCAATCAAATCATATGTATTATTATTAATCACGGCTAAATCTTGAAAAAAAAAACAAATCATTTTCGTTTAGATTCTTATAATATATAAATTATTCATTAATATTTTTAGTAAATTATGATTTAAAATTAAAAATTATAGTTAAAAGTTGTGCTAAGTATTCCTGTCACTGTCACTGTCGGGGCTCCTTACGTACGTCCATTAGAAGACAACTTTTTTTCTTCTTTTTTTTAACTATGATAAACGCTTTCTTTATTTCTCCAACTCTCTCCTTCAAGACACTACTGGTCCCTATCCAAGCAAGCAGAGCTCTGAGCTAACCACGGCTGAAGAAGAAGAAGAAGAAGAAGATGGGGGGTGCTTGTAATTTGGCAAGTAGTCCACAACTGCTCCTGCAAGTATCCATCATTTGTTCCATCACTCTCATTTCCTTTGGACTTGCAGCTTCTGCTTCTGCTAAGCTCCACTCCCAAGAAGGTAATGTAATGTAATCAATACAACAACAATATCTTCATTCCCTGACTGGATCTCCAAGAAACACAGCATCTCATTCTTCTATCTACTCTTTCCTTGGATATGAAAGAAAAATGCCCATGTACAAATTAAGGGGTATGTGTTTTGCATTGCAGTTAGGGTATTAAGAGAAATAGGGAAGAAGCTGGGGAAGAAGGACTGGGATTTCAACAAGGATCCATGTAGTGGAGAAGGGAATTGGAGTATTTTGGATGAGAGGAAAGGGTTCGAGAACAGTGTCACTTGTGACTGCTCTTTCAACAACAATTCCTCTTGCCACCTAGTAAGCATGTACTACTACTCTTCCCTCTACCAAATCCAGTGATCTGTGTGTGATTAGTTCAAGTAATGTTTTGCTTAATCTCTTTCTTGGAAGGATGTCTTGGGCTATGTGTTCTAATATTTCTGTAGAAATATCTTGCAGAGCTTTAAAGTCTCAGAATCTATCGGCAATCATTCCACCGGAGTTTTCCAAGTTTCACTACCTTAAACAACTGTGAGAAATAAATCAAACATTTCTGAAGTTTTCGTTATACTGAACTGCTGTTGTTGATTATGCACTCAATTGTCAAGCAGGGATCTTAGCCGCAATCTCTTCACTGGTGTTATACCTCCCCAATGGGGTACCTTGCGCTTGGAGGAGTTGTAAGGGCACCTACCACATCCTCATCTCATCTCTTTTCTCAATTCAATGTAGATGGTTAACGTGAAGTTTCATACTTTCCTAACGTATCTATGCAGCTCTGTTATGGGGAATCGGTTGTCTGGGCCATTCCCGAAAGTCCTCACCAACATGACCACCCTCAGAAACCTGTATGTTGAGCTCTCTTTTCTCCGAGTCTGCAATCATCTATGATTTTTAGAGGCAGTGAATCATCTGTTGAGGGTTCATTGTTTACATGCTGTCACTTTGCCGGTCAAATCATTAAAGATAAGATTGGAAACATTTTAAAGAAGTTTTGTTAATTCTGGTTCTCTAATTGTAGTAAAAAGCATTTCATTTGTTATTGACTTGAGGCGGAGGCTGTCTGACTCTGACCACCTTGGCATGCCAAGAGGACAATGTGAACAGTTCATTTAATGAAAGTTGGCAGATTGACCTGTCCTTGGCTAGGCTTTAGAGGTTTTAAGTATGGATTTGAATCATTCAGACTGTTTATTGTGAAGTGACATTAACACATCCATTCCTGTTACAGGAGTATTGAAGGAAATCATTTTTCAGGATCCATTCCACCTGAAATTGGAAGACTGATCAATTTACAGAAACTGTAATGCCTTTTCTTCATCTCCATGCTTATTGATTCTAGATATTGTATCATATACTAAAATTAACTTTAATGTCATTTATCTCCAGTGTTTTCTCCTCAAATGCATTGACAGGAAACTTGCCTGCAGAACTTGGCAAGTTGGTCAACTTGACAGATGTGTAAGTAGACTTTTTTTTTTCTCTTTTAATTGATTTCACAGGTCTATTAACCAAACAAACAGTGATTACTCGGCATTTTTTATGCCTTCATCTTTGGATTTGCCTCGGCTGGGTGGTTTGCCGCGTCTGATATGCAATCAACTTCTATCTCCACAGGAAATATAGCTGATTTTGATGCCAGGATACTCATATTTAACATGTTGGGATTGTTTAGATCTTTTAATCTTCTATGCGGATAATTTAACCATGCATGGTGATCAAATTCAGTGGAAATTATGTTATTGGAATTCTTTTAAATATTGTTTTTCATATGTGTTCTTCATCATTTTATCTGAATTTTATGGTAAACAATACTACTTTCAGAACACTCTCTGAGTTTGTTTTTCTTTGGCACCTTTTAGGAGGATAAATGATAATAATTTCTCAGGAAAGCTACCTACTTTCATCAGTAAATGGACAAAGGTTCAGAAACTGTGAGTTTCCAACATTTACCTCTTTATGCTCCGTTTTCTTTTTCTTTTTCTTTTTTTTTGATAATTGATGGATACTTTTGTTGTTAATATATTTATTACAGGCATATACAGGGTACCTCTCTTAAGGGGCCCATACCTTCTAGCATTGCTTCCTTGACCAAACTAAGTGATTTGTAAGCAATTAGAATATCTGCATTTTGTCTTTCATGTATATATAATGTGTTTATTTACAGCATGTTTTCTGTTCAATGATGCTTGTAGGAGGATTAGTGACTTAACAGGAAGAGGGTCTCCCTTCCCACCACTGAGTGATATGGAATCCATGAAAACATTGTGAGTTGGAGCTCTAATCTTATGTGTTTTTCTGCTATAACTCTTATTCTTTGATTTGTATTTGACATAGATAATATATACTTGACCAAAATTTTAAAAATGCAGGATATTGAGAAACTGCTTAATATATGGAGAGATCCCAGAATACGTTGGGCAGATGGAAAAACTGAAGCACTTGTAAGTGTTTCCATATAGAGGCTGTAATGATTTGCTTTCAAAACATTCTTTGTCAATATAGTTATCGTTCAATTTCTCAAGAAATTTTATTGAAAATTCCCAGAATGTTTTGGGTGTCACTAAAAAATATAAAATGAATCTCCATGATTCATGGACTATTTTTGGAAAAGAGACAGATAGGCTTTTGCTATCTTAAAAATGATGAACATTTCTATAGAATTGGGGTTCTTGAGGTCTCGGTCCATCCAATGCAATTGAATGCCCTGATCATCCACAGTTGAACTTGGACAATCGTTCTTGTGTGGCATCTTATGGATCGTAAACTATCACCTCTCAAGCTTTGATACTGATGTTGCAAAAGTAATTGGCAGTGAACTTGAATGTGTGCCTCTTCGAACCTTAATGATGTGCTTTCAAAAGTTAAGATTTTCCGTATAAATCACTGGCTCAAATGTTATCCTCGAAAACAATTTGATCATCTGTTTTTAAGCTTTCAGTCGGTAGTGCAATTATGAGCTATGGAAACACCCAATTTATTACATGACATATGCCTTGTGAAGAACCTGAAAACTGATATAAGCTGCACACATAGTTTCCTCTCATTTATTCAGTTGCCTCCCCCCTCTTTTCCCCTCTAAGTACTTTTATTTCATACCAATGTAGAGATGTCAGCTTCAATAACCTCAGAGGAGAAATTCCTTCGACGTTTATCCAACTGGCAAGAATAGATTTCCTGTAAGTTGATGTGGTGTGTGTGTGTGTGTGTGTGTATATATTTCATATATTTCTTGGCTGTAAGCTTCTGAGTAAGCCTAATATTTGTCATCTTTAATTTTTCTAGGTACTTGACAGGAAACAAGCTCACTGGGTCTGTTCCTCCATGGCTTCTGGAAAGAAACAAGAATGTGTATGTCTAGTTCCTCCAGATTCATTTTCCAGCTTGAAGTTCTACTCCTACACAAAGTTCTATTCCAATCTTCCAGAACTTAATAGATGATAACGGTTTGAAATTTTTCCATTGGTGTCTTCAGGGATCTTTCTTATAACAACTTCACCTGGCAAAGCTCAAGTCCAGATGAATGTGCACGAGGGAGCGTGTGAGTGATCATTAAAATGTTTCTCTTATTTTAGGAAAAAAACTCTTATTTAACAGTGAACCATTTCATTCACTTCTGCAGGAACATAGTGGAGAGCTTCTCGCCGTCAACAATTAAATCGTAAGAATTTTGAAACCTTACTCAATTATTTGTTATAAGACGTTGAAGGTTATTTTCCATTTCCCCTCCTCATCATTATTTAAGAATTTAACATCATGTGTCAGTATAATCACTTGAAGTTTCGTTTTCTCAAAATATGTTGCAGAAGCAAAGCCCATTCATGCCTGAAACAAAACTTTCCGTGTTCTGCTTCCCGAAATCAACGTGAGTAGCCTAAAATACATTTTATTCTACCATGTCTATGGGAGAAGCCTACCTATCAGTTGATTTAACTAGTTTTCCATTTCTCTTCTTCTGTTTTTATTTTCTTTTGGTAAATATATCTCTATCTAAATCCTTTTTTATATTGCCAATATTTGTCAGAGCACTATTCCTTGCATATTAACTGTGGAGGTAATGAGATAACTGTCGATGGCAACACCACTTACCAAGATGATAAAGAACCAAGGGGTGCTTCTATGTTTTACTCCCATCCAAGCCAAGAATGGGCGTTTAGTAGCACCGGCAACTTCATGGACGATGACAGTGAGGCAGACGCCTATACTAAAACCAACAAGTCTGCTATATCCAATGTCTCTGCTACCATTGCACAACTATACACAACAGCGCGTGTTTCTCCCCTTTCTCTCACTTACTACGGACTTTGCCTCATGAATGGGAATTACACAGTAAAACTTCACTTTGCTGAGATTATTTTCACAAATGACAGTTCATTAACTAGTCTTGGGAAGCGTATATTTGATGTTTACATCCAGGTAACTAAACTCTTGTACACGATCCTAAAGAAATGAGTATGCCTGAATTTTAAATCCATACTTGTTAATTAATTATTACTTGTGCCAAATCTGTAAATATAGGGAAAGTTGGTCCTGAAAGATTTTAATATTGAAGATGAGGCTGGAGGTGTTGCCATACCCCTTGTAAAGACATTCATTGCAGCAGTAACACATAATACATTAAAGATCCGCTTGTATTGGGCTGGAAGAGGGACAACAGGCATACCACTTAGAGGAATTTATGGTCCTCTAATATCAGCTATATCGGTAGACCCGAGTAAGTCAGATTCAAAGTTCATCTTCACTTTAAATATCATTGCACTTGAAAGTTGACAGCTTAAACTTAAAAAAGTTCTGAAGCTGTAATGGAAAGTTTGGCTGGGCCACTGTATGAATCATTTCCCATAAAAGTGAAATTTGTTTCTGGTAATGTCTTCCAATGAGGTCCACTCTGGTCAGGTAGCTAACACATATTTGATGTCCTTCCATCTCTGTCCCCGTCATTTGTTGCATCTGAAAAATGTATACGAACACATGGCATAAGGATCTATGTTACTTGTAATTGCACGTTGACAATTGTATTCAGCAAGGTTTGCTAAAAATGCTGAACAGATATTGGTTTTAGAGAGGCTAGGGGATGAAATATAATGACTTATGAATGTCCCAAGCCATAGGACCGATTCCTAAAATCAGGACTGAAGTACTTTTACTACTACTTCTGATACCTTATGATAAAAACTTTTCAACTGTGCTTTAAACCATCCAATTAACTGATATGTTTGTATCTAGTGAGTTACATTCTTTAGATTTGTTCTTTTACTCATTACTATAAATTGACCCATTGATAGCAGTTTCTCTACTTCCACAGACTTTAAACCACCTTCAAATGGTAGCAAAAGGAATGTAGTAATCATAGTGACTGGAGCAGTAGCTGGAGCAATTTTCCTTGCCTTTCTGGTACTAGGTGTCATGTGGAGAAATGGCTGGCTTTGTGGCAAAGCCGCTGCAGATAAAGGTATAGGTATTTCTTTTGGGCTTCTTATAAAGGGGAACAAAATATAACAAGTTTTTTTGGAATCTTGGATTACCAAATTCAATCCTCAATTCTCATTGCATTTTCCTTTGAAGATTTTCTGTGATTTCCCTAAATGTTCTCCTTTAACATTTTCCTGTGAACTTAAAATACTCTGTTAGATATTCTCTTAAAGATACTCATAATAGAACTTTTTCTATGATCATTTAAATATTCTCTTTGACATCCAAAACTGTGGTCTGACAGAGCTTAAAGGCCTAGATCTGCAAACAGGACTATTCACGCTAAGACAGATGAAAGCTGCCACCAATAACTTCGATGCGGAAAACAAAGTTGGGGAGGGTGGTTTTGGTTCTGTTTACAAGGTAACTGCATGGTTGATAGGTTCTTTAATCTGTCCTAAATATGTTCTACAAGTTGGCGGTGGAAAAACAACTACAAGAATTGGTCAAATGTTCTCCATAAATTTTTGGATTCTTTCTAGTTTTAGATGTAGGGCAGCAAATAAAGAAAGCAATGCTAATTATTAACTGTTAGCCATAAGTTTGAGTGGGAACTTTTCATTATTGAATGCAGGGTTCACTATCAGATGGAACCGTGATTGCAGTCAAGCTACTCTCCTCAAAATCCAAGCAAGGAAATCGTGAATTTGTGAATGAGATAGGAATGATATCTGCACTGCAACATCCGAATCTTGTAAAGTTGTATGGATGTTGTGTTGAAGGAAACCAATTGATGATTGTATATGAGTACATGGAAAATAATTGCTTATCCCGTGCTCTTCTCGGTGAGTTAATTTCTTTCTTCTATCAGAAGCATTTTGAACGAAGGCATTTTGTTTGGGATTCAAAAATTGATTGTTTTTTTTTCCCCATTATTTCAGGGAAGGAAGCAAAGTTCAGAATGAAACTGGACTGGCCTACCAGGCAGAAAATTTGCCTGGGTGTAGCTAAAGGTTTGATGTACCTGCATGAAGAGTCAATAATAAAAATTGTGCATAGGGATATCAAAACTAGCAATGTGTTGCTTGATAAGGAACTCAATGCCAAGATTTCTGATTTTGGTTTGGCAAAGTTAAATGAAGATGACGATACCCACATCAGCACTCGCATTGCTGGAACCATGTAAGTCTCCACCAGGACATTGTATATTTTCAAGAAAGAATCTTTATCTGTGATTTTGTATCTTATGTCTCAACCCTCTTTCAGTCAAATCTCCGGTTTCCTATAGATAGGCCTAAACCCATTTTTCATATGGTGGCGGACATAACTTTTTCCAGCAGACTGGTATCAAGGCTTTGAGCCTGCAACCTATTGCATATTTATTTTTTTATGATCATAAGCCCTAGCATTTACATCTCTTGATCTTTTATATTATCATATAATTAAATAGTGACTGTGTGAGAACGAAAACCAAGGATTGTGTAGCAAGCTGAACCACCTTTTTTTATTTTTCAGTGGTTATATGGCTCCTGAGTACGCAATGCGTGGCTACTTGACCAACAAAGCAGATGTTTATAGCTTTGGAGTTGTTGCTTTGGAAATTGTCAGTGGAAAGAGCAACACAAACTACAGGCCAAAGGAGGAGTTTGTTTACCTTCTTGATTGGGTAGGTTTATACTCTTTTAAGTTTTCTGTTTCCTTCTGTCAGAAAGTGATAATCCCTTGTTTGAAAACATCACATACTAAACAAATCATTTTATAGGTCTTATCAATCTTTGCATATAATGTTTCACATGAATTCTCAAATTATTCAACCTCATAAAAGACTCTTGTCTTGTCCGCCAAGGAAAGCCGATAACTTATATCTACATTTGTCGTTCTTTCTTTATTTCCGCTGAACTTCCTAAACTCATTTTACAGTAATGAATGCACTCTAGCATCCTTATTTGGATTTATCTGGGATTTTGTCAGGCCTATGTTTTGCAAGAGAGAGGAAGTCTTTTGGAGTTGGTCGATCCAGAATTGGGATCAGAGTATTCTTCAGAAGAGGCTATGGTGATGCTAAATGTCGCTCTCTTATGCACCAATGCATCCCCAACTCTTAGACCGACAATGTCTCAAGTTGTGAGCATGCTCGAAGGCCGAACTCCAGTTCAGGACCTTCTTTCTGATCCTGGGTTTTCAGCAATCAACACAAAATACAAGGCTATAAGAAACCACTTCTGGCAGAATCCAAGCCAAACCTATAGCATGTCTATAAATGAGTCGTACCGTACTGATTCCACAAGCTCAGGCGTAGAACCAGAAGATGCCGGCCGTCTTCTGAGAGTTAGTTCGGTAAAATCTAATTCGTAAATGCTATATCATAAGCATTATCTTGAACTAAATTGCAGAGGTGGGAAAAGTCCCAGCGTATATTCTTTGTTTGTAACATAGCTAGTCTCATCTTTGAACGAATTCTCTTGAAGTTTGTTTCAACTGGTAAGCATTGCAAAGAGAAATTGAGTGGATGCTACTGACAGGAGTCGCAGGACCAGAGCATAGATGGAACATAGAATGATGCTATAATCCCAAAACGAGAGCCCGCCCGAGTGCTGGTAAACAGATTTAAAATTATTTAGGGTTTATGTAAATATTATTTTAAGATTAGATATTTTTTTTGGCTTTGAATATTTGCTTCAAGGTTGAGTTCTTATAAATTATAAAATGTCTAATTATCCGGCTTCTAATGATAATCCACATGAACTACTAGTGAAAAATATTCTAAATTTTTTTAGAAAAGAGAAATTGTTATATCTTAGAGTGCTATGTACTTTAATCACTATCACTGGAAATAAGAGGCATGATATTTCATTTATAGGGAAATCTAAAAAACCTATAAATAACAAAATATCAATTGCCTTTTAAATAATATCATATATATTATTTTAGGCTAATTTTATAAATATATTTAATCAAGTCCTTACTTGATTGTTTCTAAGTCTAAAATTATAACCTCTTGTATTAATTATATTCTAGTCTTTAATTTTTAAACTTTATTTACAATCAAGTCACGCTTGATTAATCATTCCATTTTAATTTTCGATCAATGAATTTTATGTGTGTGATCCATTAGATTCTTTAATAAGTTGTCCATATATAAATGATAATTCTAAATAAAATATGATTAAATAAATTAAACAAATTAATTTATTATCAATTCAATAATTAATTGATTTATATTTGAAGATCAAGCATAATGTCTAGCAACCTGTCATGATCATTTAAATATTAGGAAAGTCATAAAATCTTTCAATGACTAGTTTTTCAATATAATTATTATCCTTTCATCAATAATGTTTTAATTTAGACATTATATTATGAATGTGTCTATTCTGTCAAATTATATTTGTTCTCAACACTATATGCATTGATTCTTTTAATGAGATTTGAAACTCTTTTTGAATCTTATTATACATTGCATAATGAATTACAATCAATACTAATTGAGAACAAATGAAATATTTTTTCTAATTCATCAAGGGTGATGAATTCTCTTTTGCTAACATAAATACATTTATATAGTTTATATTATACTCAATATCTATCAATATGTTACCATTGATTAGGACAATGTATAGTAGGATCAAAATATAAAACTTCCTATATAATATAACTTAATGATCCCAAGTCTAAAGATCACTTACACAACCGTCACGTGAGCCTTTTCATAGACACGAGTGATCTTTTTATATGAAATTCTCATGCGGGTCAGTTCAGTACACATGTTATCCTGCAAACACCTACATATTAGTTCTAGGTATACCTTATACCTAAACTTACGAGAACATCCACTTCTTTTCATAAAAAAAAAATGAATATAATATGTATCAGTCTCAATAGCTCTAATTAATATTCAGTTTTAATAGAGTATTGACCCAAAACATTTAGGAATAATGCTTGGATGCAACAAAAATCTCATAATTATAACAATTTTATAATTTCCTTTACAAAATATTTTTTATCCCAATAACTTTATCTTTATTTTAGATTCATTAATAAAATATTTAATGAATATTAAAAATTTATTAATAACTAAAATATATTTATATAAATAAAATCAATATAACGTGTAACTACTATAAACACATACACTAATAAGAGTGTTTGGCTCTGCGTTAGCTTCTACGTTTTTTTATCAAACTCAATAACATAATGTTTGGTTATCTTCAGCAACTCTGTTTTGGCCATGTGACCCACGAAAATCTAATGTTTCACCTACTGTTTTGCACAAGCAATTTTTTCATACTTCTTGCTGCGTTTTTTTAAAGTGAAGAGCTGCACTCTTCACTGTTCACATAAGTGAACAGTGGAGAGTGCAACTCCACTGTTCATGTGAACAGTGGGGTGTGGCTCTCCATTGTTCACGTGAACAGTGGAGTGTTTCCGGTCGGACCGGGTTCGGTCCAAAGCAATGCATTGAACCAGGTCCGACCCAGTAAAAAAAATAATTTTTATTTTTTTAATTATGTTTTATTTGAAAAATTAGAAGGAGATCGCTTGATGATGTAGCATTTTCAGAATTTGATCGCAATCCCACTTTTGTTCTTGCCAGGTCCGATCCAATTAAAAAAAATTCAATTTTTATTTTTAATTGTGTTTTATTCAAAAAAAATTAGAAGGAGATCGTTTGATAACGTAGCATTTACAGAATTTGATCGCAATCTCAATTTTATTCTTGATGATATTTTACCTGATGTTATTGCGCGTTTAAGAAACCATAGAAAATATAGTCCTTGTTGAATAGATTTCGTACGTGATGAAATTGCACATAGTTTAATGGAACAATAAAAAATATTTGATATCAATATTATTTATTTCATGATGTAATAGTATTAGTTAAATTTACAATATATATTTTATAACCTCAATTTAAAAAATATTTTTTTAACCAAACACATTAAACTACTTTTTATTCAACCTCAATTTTAACCACAGTTTTAACCAAATATATATTTTTCCAAACCAACCACAACTAAAAGTACTTTTTATAAAACATTTTTTTTTAAACCACAACTACAACAGCTACCACAATACCAAACACACTTACACCTACAGGAAATATTGGGCCTTTAGTTTTCCGGATATATAGTATAGACTCAACTCAACCATTAAAGGAATGCAACGCAAATAGAACTCCCCAACCCCCATGGCCATAGCAACAAGCTCCTCCTTATAATTTTTCCCAACAACACGAGACATGACCTGGAAAGAAGAAAAATGTCCATTTCTATTTCCTTCTATGAGAAAAAAATCAGCTTGAAAAGAGGAGTTTTTTGTATATCATACCGTAGGCACTACTATAGTGTTCAATGCATTTTTCTTTACTCTTTGTGCCAACATGATCAGCCACTCCCGCCCAGTTCCCTAATTCGTACATTTCAATTCCCTATATATGGAACAACAGACATTGCAGTGAAGACTAAAACTTCCATCTAAACATATAAAAAACGCTCAAAACACCTCTAGAAGCAGCATTTCTTCATCTGCATTCCAGTCAAGGGGGAAAAAGAGAGGAAGATAGAAATGAAAATGAATAAAAAACATGTTGTCAGCATTCTCACGTTATTGTTTGAACACTATGCCGTGCAGGAATCAAGTCCATGTAGGTACTCGAACTAGTTAAACCATGAAGAAACGAATGCGATACAGAAGTGACCGTTTGATGACACGAGAAAGAACAGTTCAGTATGGTACAATTATGAAATTCTAAACAGAGATGAAACAGGAAAGCCAAAATTCCCATCATATTTCATCAAACAGACCAGCAAGGCTCCCACACTGATACAGGGACGAGCTCAGTGCCACATTAAAGGAAGAATAATGAACAGAACAGTGCAAGATAACAAGTTAGTTAGAAGGAGAAGAACTGACCATAACCCTGTAAGGGTGATTGCTTTTATGAGGTCCAACCTCAGCTCCTACAGAGAAGCACTCTGCACATAGGCCAAAATCAAGGCACTCAGCACATTTGATACGGACCTTCCCTGTTACATCTTTCTCGCAATAATTGCGATGGTACAGTGCCCTTTTCCCGCCACTACTTCCATGTCCTGAGCACATTAAAAGTAAAGAAGAATACGAAGAGAAGGTCATAACTCATAAGAATGTGCGGGCAAACAAAATTATACATCCTTGTGATGCTCTGGAGAACAAAGAATTTGAGGAATAACAGCAGCATCAATTCTCATGACTGCTTTGAAATATTATTCAGTAATCAGTACCACCTTAGTCATCTTGAAGTGGTCTACCAATTACAGTTCTTAAACCCCCTATTAGATAACAGCTACAAGACACCCTAATAGATTTCATTGTTCAGAACTATGTGCATGATGTAGTAGATGTTTTTATGGATCAATAAAACATATTTAGTTTTAAGAGAAGGTTTGGTGGTATCAAACCAGAATAACATCTTAAAATAATGATAATATAAAATCCAACTATTGGATCAAACTTAAATTTTTTCCAGTGATTCTATATACAATTTTACAATATGTGGAGGTTTTAAAGTTAGACTTATAAGTTGTTATTTGAATCAATTTTGTTATTTTTCATATTTTTTTTTAAATATTGTTTTAATTTGAATATTGTTTTTATTTTCTTCATGCTTTAATATTAGGGAGGAAGACTTCATTAGCCATATTTTCAAAGAAATAAATTATGAATTTAGAATTTATATATGCAATTTTTAATTTTCACTAATTAAGTTTTCCGAGTTTTTTGTGTTGTTGTCGTCCTTATACCTTTCACATGTATTAAAAAAGTACCCGCAGATGAATATCCTGAATCCTCTCCTCTTGCAACTTTCTTCTTCTTTCTTGATCTGCAATGCCAAGAACAAATTAAAATTACTAATTACCTGCATTAATTAGAAACTACCTGCATAATTACCTTCAACTATGCATAAACACATTCTAAATTACTAAACTCTATCAAATGACACTCACATTTTCCAAATTTCCAATTAACATACGAAACCCACAAGTTAAAAACAGGATCACAAACCAAGAAAGCAGACAACTTTAGAGAACACAAACCTCTGAGCAGCGTCTTGAGCAGTGGAGTGAAGATTCCCACGAGTACGGGCCATGTCTTTTTGAAACTGAGGAAGCTCACGAGCACCTGTATATGTGTAGTGGTATGAACAAGACTAAACAAAAACCTGGTAATTATAGGTCCCATGTAAGCCATAACAATGGACACCTCAAAAAAGGGTGAACTTTCAAATTTGGCAATGAAAATCTAACATAAAATAAAGGGTTAGCACCAAAATTTAGATAAAAAAATGCTTTGGTGTCAAGATCTCGAAATTTCCAGATATCTTCTGGATTTTGGATAGAATTTGTTGTGAATGTTAGGAAAGAAAAAAACAACTTTGAATTTTCCTCTTTCGTATGAAAATGGAAAGAGTTACTGTGTTGCCAAACAAAACTTGAGATGATTGGGCAAGGCGACACGCGCTTAAGCATCTTTCTATTGGGCCAAGCACGTGGATCTAGATGTTTGCCCTCTTTCTATAGTCTTTTAGTTTTTTAATTATTTTTTCTTAAATTTTGATTAAACTTTACTATATATAAAACAATTAAAACTATATTTAAAATATTATACAATTAAATATCATTCAATTTTGGCATAGTTTTTAAATAAGATTATAGCCTTTTAGGGTAATATTAGTAATTATTTCACTAATTATTATATTTTTTAAAATGTGATCTTGAATATTCAATAAAATAATTTTTACATAATTATCTCAAATAAAAAAAAATTATTGAGACTTTCTTTTTAAATCATTATAAGTTTTTTTTTAATTTTTTTTTTAAAAACTCATTTGAATTGTCTTTACTTTATATTTAAATAACATGCTACTAATATAAAAAATAATAATTCATCCATCAAAACATATGTTTTTCTTCAAAAATTTAAAATCTTTAAATTTTATACAAATATATATTTTTTAATTACACAAAAAATAAATAAAAATACTTATCAAAAATCATCTCATGGATAAATAACTAGGTAGCACAAAATAAACACAAGATTTATGTGAGAATATTTTTGACACGGAATGTTGCAGTACGCGTGCTTAACAGCGTAAGCAACTACCTCAGCAAGTCATTACTCTTTCATTCGAACACATCTCCGCGTGTAACTCTTTGCAGCCACCGCTTCTCTTCTCTTCTATTTAAGGAAAGAAGGAGATTGTCTTGTTCTACTTCTGTCTTTGTTTTCTTGGTTTTCCTTTTCTTTGTGCCAAATTAATAAATGGCTTTGATGGAAACATTTTATCTCTCACACGGAGCTCCAACACTTGCCATTGATGAAACCGTACCTGCCAGAAAATTCTTTCAGTCATGGCAACAAAGTGCTTACAAAGAGAAACCAAGTTCCATTCTCGTTATTTCTGCTCATTGGGAGACTGCACAACCTACTGTTAATGTTGTTGATCGAAATGATACCATTTATGACTTCTATGGCTTCCCCAAACCCTTGTACCAGGTACTCCTGATCAATCTTTCTTCCAAAGATTTTTGCTTTTAGATTTCTGCGAGATTTTGTTATCTGGGGTCTTCTGATTTCACGCAACTATGGATAGGAAGATGAGTTTCCTTATGAATAGGAAGGTGGTTTTTTTCTTAAGAAAAAATAAAATCGTGTATGATCCATTTCGATTTCACTGTTGAATTTGTGTTGATGGTAAACATGCTCCTGATCTGTAAGTAGTTTGTAGAATTTGAGGCACCCCTTAAAGCCATTATTGATTTGTTGAATTAAAATGATTGTTACATCAAGATGATTCTGTAGAAGCAAACTGGATCTAATCTACCATGAATTCTTAAGTCTTGTGATTTTGTTATGGAAATGAAGACAATCCAAGACTTGAAGAACTGTAATTGATTGTTGATCTAAATTCTAAACAGAATTGTTTACAGGACTAGGTAGGATCAAGAGGAGACTTTGTTTATTTCAGTATCAAATCATTCTTTCCTAATGCTATTTTGCTTTTCTTAGATCAAGTATACACCACCTGGAGCTCCAGAATTGGCGAAGAGGGTGAAGGAATTGCTTTTGGCATCTGGCATTGAGCATGTTGATGAGGATAAGAAGCGAGGGCTCGACCACGGTGCTTGGGTTCCATTGATGTTCATGTATCCCGAGGCTGACATCCCGGTGTGCCAGCTCTCCGTTCAATCCGATAGAGATGGCACTCACCATTACAACATGGGGAAGGCTTTGGCCCCTCTCAGAGAGGAAGGTGTCCTCATCCTCGGATCCGGATCTGCTGTACACAACTTGGGTTCCAGGCTACCTGATGGCAGTCCTGTTCCTTCATGGGCGTTGGAGTTTGATAACTGGCTTAAAGATGCTCTTATTGAAGGAAGGTAAATGTTTCCCGGAAAGTTGCTTGTTTCTCCTGTGGCATTCTCTACAATCTCTCAATCCTGTCATGGATTTTGTCTTTCGTGCATTAATGGAAATGCAGCTTGCATACATACAAATGTAAATCTGTGTCTCTGGAATGGTTTGAAGTAGATTAATGTGCTTTTTTCAAAATAGAAGCAGAGGGAGACATGTCCCCTCTCTTCCCCCTACTGTTTCCGTCTCCTTTGTCCGCCGAACACTATCTAAGAGATTTGATACGATCATGATTCTTGCTGCTTACATATTTGTTGCTGACACTTTCTAGTTCCACCATTGCTTTGGCTGGTGTCTTCTCATTAAATCTTCACCATTGAAGTTTTAAGTATCCTTTTTTGTGCAGATATGAAGATGTGAATCACTACGAGTCAAAGGCACCACATCCAAAAATGGCTCACCCTCGGCCGGACCACTTCTACCCACTGCACGTAGCCATGGGTGCAGCAGGTGAAGATTCTAAGGCCAAATTAGTGCACAGCAGCTGGACTGATGGCACCCTTTCTTATGCTTCCTACCAGTTCACAGCGCCTAAATAAAATCTTCATCAACGTTACAAGTTCTGCTGGAGTTCTTGTGGACATGAATTTGTGTTATTTTTTTAACTAAATATTCTGTGTATTGATGTTAATAAATTTCAGTACATGATAGAGATATAGGGTGATCGAGATGGTGCAGGCAGTGATCCAGGATACAATTTCTGTAGGGGCAAAATAATATAAATATATAACAAAATTAAAGCTTCTAATATAAAGTTGAAAAATTTACATATATTACAAAAACGCTTTCAATTTTTTTTATTTATAATTCATAATTGTTGCCTAGAGATTTCATATGTTAAAAGTATTGAAGGATTTTCTCATTATCAATACTTTTAAATATTTAATATTCAATATAAGTAACCAAATAATTATTTAACCAATTATTCTTGGACTGACTATTATTTTAACCAATTAACATGTAATCATGAATTATTTATTTAATCACTTTCTCATAGGTTTTTTTTTCAAGTTACATTGAAAATTCAACTACAACTAAATAGCATAATTAAATTTCTTTTAATCATCATCAACACAACAACACATATTAAATATTAACAGTCAATTTTTCTTCTTCAATTATGTTTTATTTAAAGTCATTTACATCCTATTTCATCTCAAAAACTTCATATTTTCACAATTTCACTTTTTCTCAATTTAACATTTAAGAATTTTGCATAAAATTTGTTAATCTTTACTTAAACTTGTACAACCGAGTTTATAACGTCTTACACGTTTTCTGCTGCTCCTCTTTTTTTTTTCTTTTAATGCTGCGAGTTTTCTCTTTTTTTTTCTTTAATGCTGCGAGTTTTCTCTTTCTACTCTTTCCCTTACTTGATTTTCTCTTTAATTATTGAGTTAGATGTGTTCAATACTCTATCTCTCATTTAAGTTTCTCTCTGGGGTTTTAGTGTGGAAGCTCTCAATTTTTTTTCTTTTCTATTTTTTCAGCACTGGTCGGCAGTTTAAAGGAGAAGAAGCTGCTAAATTTCCAGTTTTTCTAGCTTATTTATGAAAACACCATTAATGAGCCGACATGTTATTTTTTGTCTGACTGTTGATGTTCTCGCATGGCCTTCTCAAATTTTGATTACCCTAAAATTTTATCCCAAGATAGAGCAATGTGTTAGGAGGAGGCTCATCGTAAAATTTCAGCATAATCTGACAGTCAGACTAAGAGTTATGCTTGATAACATAAAACTGGTCAGCAGGTGTTTTTATATCAAAATCTGAACTTTTTTATTCAATCATTGCTAGAATCATATCAGTTATTTTTAATAAGTTCTTGGGATCATTTTCTTATTTCAAAATATATTTATTTTTTATTTTTATTATCTGTTTCATTTACATACATACTATAGTTTAACAGTAACATTTCTGATTTTTAACCTGGGTTTACACCAATATTTTTTCACGTAGTTTTTCCTTAACTTTTATTTCTCATTTCCATTTTAATTCCTCAAGATTATTTTTTAATTCTCAAAAAACATCTATTATAAATTTTTCTAATTTTTCTATCTATCAAAACCCATTATCAGTTTCCATATGATAGATATATCCTTCATTTAATTTTTTTTGCTCACATGCTGGATTCGTCCATGAGATGGTGGATGTACCATTTATAAGCATGAACCATGATTATTTTTTTTTTAATTTCTGTACAGAAAATAAGGTATTGCTAGGGCCAAGTTTTAATAAGTCTTTAAAAACAGAGAAAAAAAGGACCGGTTAAAATTTGGAACACAATTGTCAAATTAGTTTCCAAACTAATGTTTTCCTCAAATAGGTCCCTAATATTCGAAACAAATGTCGTTTATTTGGTTTGTTATTTAGCATCAAGGGATCAATTATTAATTTTAGTTCATTCTAATTCATTATTCGTTATCCTATTTGTCTTAAAATGACCTTTTCTTCCTGTGATTTTTCGTTGTGGGGCTTCAATGGGTAATCTTTCAAAAAAAAAAACATTTTATTTGTTTTAGTTTTCTTGAATAGATTGACATGAGCTCCAAGTAGGAATTTGGAGAAAGTAGTGATAAAAACATAGCCACAATTTAATGCAATTT
>Ga0307515_10008528_pt1 | contig 19959 bp, 12 predicted proteins | sample 17_EM_MG_FD_194513 | JGI IMG/M metagenome (GOLD analysis project Ga0307515, IMG submission 194513) | Populus trichocarpa ectomycorrhiza microbial communities from riparian zone in the Pacific Northwest, United States - 17_EM | ecosystem: Host-associated > Plants > Roots > Unclassified | place... | reverse complement strand
GTCACGTGACGCGAAGATCGTATATAGCTTCGAGCGGCGCTCCCCTTCTTCTCCTTTCCTTTCTTTAGCTTTAGATTCTCGTTTATAGACAATCCAATCGTACAGGCTTGCGCGACCCTTTTGCCGTACTTATGTCTCGATTGACTAAGTCGCTAACAGTCTGCCTAGATTTATAGCTAGTAATTAGGCGGAGCTTATAAGGAAGCTTAGGGTAAAATACTAAGAAAGTGACCAATTTTAATAAATAGAAACGATAGAATTCCTAGAAGCCTATATACGGTAGTATAGGGACAATCCGCTAAGTAGTATACGTAAGTAGTATAAGCAGTTTATATTAATCTCCTAAAGGGTTACAGAGGTAGGCAATCTAAAAAACGGTTAGTAAGGATACTAGTTTGCAAAGGGACTTCTATTTAAATATTAAAAATACGCTATAGCTAAACCGGGAGCTAATCTAGATAAATGAAAGTCCTTTAACTTCTATTAGTCAGTGGTCTACTTGGACTAGACTGGACTAGATCTAGGCTCAAATCTAGTCCACTCCGGTTCTATCGCGATTTGGCTTTAGGAGCGCCATACAATCCATATACTATTTATAGTAAGTCTTAGCATCCTTTGGTGTTGTAGTAGGAAGTTATACGGACTACTAAATTCGGCCTAAATTGTTTATATTACTCCTTATATATTACTCCTTAAAGGCCTTAATCGTCTCAAATACGTCCTCATCGTTGCCCTTATCCTTATTGTCGCCCCCACCCTTACCGCTAGCACGCTCTATTATCGCCAGAACCTCCTTATCGTCCTCCTCTGCATCCTCTTCCTCCACCTAGGCAGCGGCGGCGGCGGCTATATCCGCAGCTTGGCGCTCCTTAATATACTCCCTAAGCTGCTCCGGTATAGGGTTATATAGAGGTAACGGCTAAGGCTCTCCTTCCACTAATCTAACGCCCTTATTATTAAATATATTACTTCTTAGGGGCCCGTAGCTATGGCAAAGCTATTTATTTACCTTAATTATATCTATCTTTAGGCGCAAGCGTCGGTCCTTAAGGAGTATCTTATAACTGCTAAACAGGCGTTCGCATTTGTTGCTTATAGGTAGAGGAGCGAGTATATTAAGGGCGAAGTGGGTGAGGTTAGGTTAACTGTAATAGAGCCTTTGCCAATAGTTAATTATATTAAAATCTTTATTATCGGCGACTTTAAGAGGGCCCTCTTTTAGATATTTATCTAAAGTACTATCCTTCTTTACTGTGGAGGTTTGGTGGGTGCGTTTAATGCGCTTATAATTGCGAGTAGAGGTATAGTCCTTTTCCTTCTTAATAGGATAAATTAATAGATCTTAAGGCTGTAATCCGAAGCTCTTACCTTTATAGTCTTTAAATATATCCTAAACCTTCTTTTTAACCTTATTAATCTAGGCCTTCTTATTCTTATCTAACCCCTATTTCTAGTAAAACCATTCTATCTTAAGCGTCGGATTTATTATAATAGCGGCGTAGTAGGCAGGTGTCTTATTAGCCTTCTTAAAGTACTTCTTACACTTCTCCTATACAGCGCTCGCGTAGCCAGATAGCAGCTTATAGTTTTAATTATTAGGTTAATATAGAGCCGCGAGCTTAAGGAACCAATCTTTAGTAGTATAGAGTTTATTAATAAGCTAATCTAGCGTCTAGAAATGATTAGTAAGGCCTATACGATTACCCTTTACTATAATAGTCGCCTTATAAAAAGATTCTAGGTGCGTATAAAGGTGTTTAAGCTCTTTCTATTAGTAGGGCTTAAGGTGGTCCTCCTTAGTAAGAGGCTTTAAGTTAGTAAATAGAACGTAGTTATTATAGAACTGAGTTATACATTCGCGGCAATTTAGAAACTAAGTAATTGCTATAAAGAGCGAGTTCTAGCGAGTTTAATTATTTTAAATAAGCTGGTAAATTATTAGTGTCGCTTTTAGTAGAGTATAAGAAAATAGAAGATTGCGACCGTAGGGCGGCTAGATATAGTAGAACTAAATCCTAATAATCTAATTGGTCCGGTAACGGACTAGGTAGCGAATATTACTACTTTTAAAAATATTACTTACCTCTAAGCAGTTATACTTTGCTAGATCCCCTTTAATTTTAATACTCTTAAAGAACCCACGCCTCTAGGGAGTTATTTAAATATACCAGATAAGATTATAAAGTAATTTAATAGACCCCTGCTTCTTCTAGAGCTCCTAAACCCTTTTAAAGTCCATCTTATAGTACGCAGACGCCATTTCCTTATAAATCTTCTTAGCGTCCTTTTTAATTATAAAGGCTTATATATAGAGGTTAATAATATAGCTAAAGTAGCGTAGCTAATAAGCTTTTTATTTCTTTACTGGTATCTTTAGGTATAGAACTTAAAGAACCGCATCAACGCATATATTATTTAACTCTGTATTATCGCCTATAAAATAGCCAACATTGCCTTTAAATCTATACTCCTTAATTAGCTTTAGTAGAATAGCCACTATATTCTTATTGGAGTGTTTACTAATAACCTTACAAAGCCCTAAAACTACATGTCGTTGCCTTCTATATTAGTTAATAAAATAACCAATAATACTAAGAATTGCGTAGGAGTTTAGTAATGTCTATAAATTAAAGGATATGGATATAGAGCTATAAGCAGAGGCCAGCTTCTTCTTTAGGTTATCCTTCTTCCGCTTAAATTCTACTATAACCTAGCCCCGGATTGTCTTTCTAGCTTTTAGTAGGAATTTTAGAAAGGCTAGATAGAGGTAATAGAGAAGGCTTTAGAAGTACTCGTTTTTAAATTAGAAGAAGGTAATATAACAGCAGACAATCTACCTAATTAACAGCTGCTTAAACGCCTTAAAGTTTAACCTCTGCTTAAGCACCCGCTGCTTAGGATAGTCCTTAATTATTAGCTGGTTGGAGTCGCTTAGTTTAGGAGGCTTAAGGAAGCCAGTATATCGGTTTATCTAGTAATTATTAATAAGGTAATCTAAAGCAGTAGTACATTCTAATGAGATTATTATAAGCTCCTGCTAACGCCTCGCCCTCTTATAGATATAGCAGTAGTAGTATACCTTCTTCCTATTGCTAACCGCGCCCTTAAGCTAAACGTCCTCCCCCTATTTCTATATTGGTGATATATAAGGCTTAGTGTTTTTAACGCTAAGCGTAAGGGATTTGCACCGGATATACTGCCTACCGCTATATTTAAACTCCTCCACCTTTAGGTAGCCTTTGGCTGTAGAGTTAATAGATTCTAGGGTAAGAATAATATTATTAGATGGGGGTGTAGCTGAGTAATTGGGCAAGAAGCGCGCAATACTGGATTAATTTATCGCTAGTGGGCGAGTTTGTTTAGCGGCCATAGTAGAAACAAAACACCAAATTAATAAGTAGTATGCGTAGTAGGAGCGACGGGAGGGTAACTCCTTAATTCTACGGGCAATTAACCGTCTTTTAAGACGGTATAATACTACAAAAGTCACTGATTGGCCGCCACCACCTACACTGACTCCTCAGCGTCCTGTCCTTCTCAGCCTTACGTCTAAATAAGGAATGGAACTGGAGCGCCAGGAGCCTCTATAAGCACAGATCTAGTCTAGTCCACTAATAAAATCAAGCGATCCAGCTCCAGAAGTTTAGGCGATCTATATGGCGCTCCAAGATAGCTCCAGTCTAAGTAGATCACTGCTATTAGTTATAGAGAGCCGTAAAGAATAGACTTAGTTTATATAAAGGCACTCTACCTATCTACTTCTACTTACCTCTTTATTTCTTCTCTAGCTCTATATACCTCTTTCTATTCCTTCTCTTTTAGCCTTCTCTAGTCCTTTCTTCTTAATATTATATTAACGTTAAGCTTTTCTATTTTTAGTATATAAATATACTGGAGCTCCAAGGAGCTCTTGGAGTAAAATAATTTACTAGCTGGATGGAGTGGATTCAAGGCCAGATCCACTCCACTCCAGTCCAAAAAGATTACTGATATAGACGAAGTGCTGTGCAACCGGGCAATTGGAAGATCCATTACATCGAACGAGGCGAACCGACGAACCGATACGACCAGCAGACACGAGGATTGATTACACTACGACAAGGACAATTTTATTTGGAGGATCTTTGTGGACACATTGGCACAAGAGGACCGGGTTAGGCAGAGCCTTTGGATAGGTAGACAGCCTTTGTCTTCAGAACACGGGTCGCACGCATTTTAGCACTCTGTTACACCCTCTTTTGTACACATATTTCCTTTTTTAAGCAAGGCCTACGGCTTCATTTTTTGTCAGATCCAACTTCGTTAAACCTGAAGGGGGTGTGTAAAGCTTGGAAATAATCGAGATTACCTCTAGTTAGGGGGTGGGTCCCCCTCGTGCATATAAGCCTCTTTTCACCCACAATACAACTTCATGCAGTCCAACATCATTCAGGTTAACATCCCATATACATCCTGATAGCATTGCTCCATATCAGGACAGCTTTGAAAACTATTAGCAAAACTCTCTTCGCTAGTTAATAACTTTTGACTTACTATACAGGCTCTCTCCCGAAAATAATATGCCAAAGATACTCAAATACTCTGCCAGAGGTAAAGTCATTTAGCGGCGTATCCAGCAACCACTTTAAAAACCTCCTATACTCGTCCCTCGACCTCTTTATTACTTGATCTCTTGAGACAGCGAATTGCGCACAGCACGGCGTAGCAATAACCTTGGGTACATCATTATTCCCAAAGAGTTCGGCCCACGCACCCACCATGGCACGTTCCTGTGGCCTCAGCGGATCTAATTCCTCAATCGGTCGGAACGGTTGGATTTCTGCGGGACATCCCGGACTCAGAATACATCGTAGATTCGCATAGCCGGTTCGCTGGATGAAATCAATCTTAAGAGCTTTAATGGTTGCGACGTTATCAAAGTCCAAGTCTTTAACATTGCGTGATCCGTGATTGTGTTTTTGATGACTGTGCAAGAATACAATTGTGGATGGGAGATTAAAGTAGTTGTCTATAATATAAGTAAGGTAGGCGTTTGCTTCATGGCCTTTGTTTATGCTCGTGTGAAGTGCCGCATCTGGATCATCGACAGTATAGATGGCAGTCTGCCAGCTTCAGTGGCCCGGTTAGTTAGAAGTTGTTAAAGAAAGGAGAATGTAGCTTTAAAGCTTACTCGGGGAAGTTTTCGTCGACCCAATTCGTATCTTCCTGTCTTAATCTCGCCACTACGAGAATCTTGTCTGGGACGATTGCCGGAGAGGTTTCTAAAGCGATGTCCAGAAGTGTTTCGGTGGCGGTAGGTTCAGGCTCAATTTCAGGCCTGATATTTTATTAATACTAACGTGAACATAAGGGAAGGGGCAAATAGTCTTCGTATCGCAGACCTGAGAGTTGTTATGGAGGAAACTAGCTGATTTTGAAATAACTCCTCTGCATAATAACTTGCGTTAATAAAGGAGCGAAAGCTGTCAGCAGTGAAAGGCCGAAAGTTGAACTGAATCACAAGGAGGAAGAAGGTGAGCGCAATCGACGAAGCGAACGCCTTTCGGCGTAAAGTAATCATATCACTGAAAGCTTAAAGTTGCCAAGGACTCAGTATTCTAAGGTCCAAGCACGACCCGATTTATCCATATTGCCTCGTAGGAGAAGTAATATAGAAGTAGTGAAGGACGGCAGCATGACCCTGCCGTCTCACGCTATGGCTTGGTGGCTGTGGCGTTTGCGACTAGCGCGTAACGTAACAGCCCCTCAATCGTACTAAGCCCCCCGATCGTAATAAGCCCCGGCTCGAGCCACCCTAGTGCATCCGGTTGAAAGCACGTTAATCACGTTAATCAAAATTGGTAGATTTACTGTATATCTAAAAAAAGGTAAATATATGTTAAAATGGCCGTGCGTATTACTTCAAAAGGTATAAACTCCGCCGTTTGATAACCAAGATCGACACGCCCTTTCAGCCGGACGCGCCAGGATGGTGCACAGTCAAATCTCTTTAACGTGTTTCACCACTCAACGCCGCACACTTAACGCCGCACACCACCAACACCAAGACGCGTCTTCGTACAAGTATTTAACTATAACGCTTTAAATAATACTAAAAATCTATTTAATAATTTCTTTAAATAATACTAAGGTATTACTGAATTATATGGCCTTAAATATAATATTTTTAGCGTATATTATTATATAACTATAGCCTTATTTTTAACTTTAAAAAAAAATCCTCAAATTAAAAATTAACCTTATTAAGCCTATAAAATGCCTCCTTATATAATATACTTAAATTATATTATTACTTTTACATAAAGCTTTTTATTTACCTTTATAAATATAATAATTGAAATTATTATTATTTAATATCCTTTAATAAGTTAATTTACTGCTTAACTTGTTAGGCTTTAAAATTAATATTAAATAAGATTTTATACAAGCTAAGTCTGTTAGTTTAGTTAGGCTAAGGTATATAATATTTTTATTATAAATTATAGCTAATACTACTTATAAAGCAGCTTAAAATTTATAATTATCCCTTAATTATTATTATTTATTCTATTTATTGCCCGATTCCGTCCCTTTTCAGGTCCATGCAGGCTGCTACCTTTCTATATAGGAAAAAGCCCCGTAAGGGGAAAAACCTAAGTATTTCCTTTTAGCTGGTCCTACGCGTTCCGCCTTCGCCCAGCTAGTATAGCTTTATGTCTTTTAAGTCTGCCTTGCGTACCATGCTTCCTGGGTATGTCGGAAGATCTAGGGGGGGGTAGAGGGAGGGTCTGGCGATTCGCCAGTGAGCCGCCTGTGGCTAGGCGGGGGTGTCCAGTCCTTAGGGGGCTGGAATGGGGCGTATCCTTTGGTGTCCTCCTGTTGGATTTCGTGTGCTGTTTGGAACTGCTGGAGGATTCCTTGGCCTATAAGCCATTTTGCTGCTGCCTGTAGGCCCCTACTTGTAGAGAGCATCTGGGTAATATTGTTTGTGCCTGCGCTGGCGAGTAACTGGTCCCTTGCTGAGCGGTGGCTACAGAATAGCAGTATGTGGCGTACTGACTGAACGGGCCATCCGCATGTACATTGAGGTGTAGTATTTGGAACGTGGATGCTTGCTAGCCATGCGTTTAGGCCTAGGATCTCCGTCCGTAGTAGGAAGGCAGCTGTAGATTCTGCCTTCATTAGTCCTTTGTATAGGGGGAGAGTCGGTATCGACCATGGGGTGTTCCATGTGGCTGCGTCTTGTGTTTTCGCTGCCTCCTTCCATCGTTGCTTCCATTTAAATTATCCCTTAATTAAAAGGCTAATTATATTATTATTATTATTAGTTCTATTTATTGCCCAATTTAGTCCCTTTTCTAGGTCTATACAGGTTTTTACCTTCTATTTATAGGAAAAATCCCTAGTAAGGGAAAAACCTAAATATAACCTTCTGGCTAGTCTAACCTATTTACCTCTATAGTATATCTACCTTTTATACTATACTTTTAAAGTATCTTAAAAGGTCTAAGAGGTAGTAGAAGAATCTAGTAATTTGCTTATATACCGCCTTTAGTATAGCGGGAGTATTTAGTCCCTAAGGGGCTAAAAAGGGGCATATCCTCCTATATCCTCCTATTAGATCTTATATACTACCTAAAACTACTAAAGAACTCCTTAACCTATAAGCCATTATATTGCTATATATAGGCCCCTACTTATAAAAAGTACCCAGGTAATATTATTTATACCCGCCTTAGTAAACAGTTAGTTCCTTGCCGTGCGGTAGTTATGGAAGAGTATTATATAGCATACTAACTATGTAGGCCATCTGTACGTATAGTATAGTATAGTATTTGGGATATAGATACTTACTAGCTATATGTTTAGTCCTAGGACCTCTATAGTAAAAAGGCGGCTCCCGAGAGCGGCGGACGGAGGTTCGAGGAAAACCAAGGGTTCTTTGACGATGCTAAGGAAGCAGGGACGTGGCGGGTGAACAAGGTCGAGGGAGGGGTTTTAACAAAGCTGCTGTATGGCGGTGAGCCGAATGCTGAAACCACGCCGCTATTAGGCAGGGTAGAGGATCAGTTACCGTGAGACAGGCGAAGTTGTTAAGGGGGGTCTGGGGTTCGGTATTACTATGTCTGTGTATCTCTTCAACAAGAACTGTCAAGAACGCCTTGCAAAACTCAGAATTAAGAGCCCGAATACCAATGTATCCTTCTCCTTGCAGACACCAAAAACGCCACCTCCCCCAATCCATTTTTCCTCTCTTAATCAATATTACACCACTATCTTCTCTGCAAAACTACTAAAACTTCCCTACAAGCGGTAAATCCCTGCTCGAAAACCCAACACCAATCACGAACTGCCCTTTCGTCGGCATGACCCAGTTCCCCCTCCTGGAGCACCAGTAGCTAAGATCCTTCCTCGTCAGCTCAAACCTCACCTCTGCTCTGTGGTTCCTAGCATTTCTGCCCTGCGCATGCACCTTATGGAACCCGCGTAGCACCCTGACCGGGAAATCGACCGGCTCGCCCGTCTCCTCGTCGACGTAGTTCTCTGGGTAGGAGATGTACAATTGGACGACAGCGTCGCCATCGACAGGCCCGGTGTTTGTGAGAGTGCAAGTGACAACGGCTTGGATGGTGTACAGGTCCGGGTTCCCGCCCTGAGCGCCACCAGCGGGAGAGAGCGGGGTGGGAGAGTCGTAGGATGGTGGATAAGGGTATTTACCGACTTTGACGTCAGAGACAGAGGAGATGTAGGGGTAGATGTATTTGGTTAGTTTGCGGAATCCCTCGGGCGCGAGCGCAGTCTTCGGGTCAGGAATCGTGTTGTCGAAGTTGGGCGGGTCGATGGTTTGGGGTCGGGGCGCTGGGAGAAGGGTCTTTCTAAAGGACTTAGGGTTGACGAGGAGGGAAGAGAGGTGGAAGGTTGTGTAGCTTAGTCCGTAGCCGAATTCGTACCGGGGGGTGACATTGTATTTATCGAAGTAACGGTAGTCGATGTAGATACCTTCAGTGAAGTTTTGCTGAGGAGCCATGCCATTTGGAAACGTGAGAATCTTTGAAGTTGGGCCATAGTCTTCTTCTTTCTTCGCGATCGTGTAGGGTAGTCGGCCGCTGGGGTTTACGTCGCCAAAGAGGATATCGACGAGAGCATTTCCACTTTCTTGGCCTGGAAGATGGGCTAAGACGACAGCTTTAACGGTAGGGAGTTCGATAAAGTCTTCGAGGATGACTGGTCCTACTGCATGGATCACGATAATGGTGCTGCCGGTGCCGTTGCCGCAACCATCTGCAACCTTCTTGATCAGGTAGTCACCGCCTTTTTGCGTGAACAGATTGTTGCGGTCGCCACGAACCCCGTCGGACTGCATGTAGCCTTCGCCAGAGTCGGAATTCGCGAAGACAATACACAAATCTTGATCATAAAGGAGCCCTTCTTGCTCGGTAGGGAGCTTGTTGGCAGGCCAATCCGTCACATAGGTGCTGTTCTCGTTGAATGCTTTCCTGATAGCGTCGACAGGTGCAACGAGATATGGGAATTCAACAGCTCCAGATCCCCAGCCTGAGGCGAGAGTGCCAACATTACAACCACGGTCTATGCAGCTGTTGGGACCGTTCTGGTTTGGGCGTGCATCCTCACCAAAAATACCCACGCGGTATTTCATTTCTTTGCCCTCTTTCTCATTGTCGCTCCAGCCGTTACGGTTTAACGGTAGAACGTTGTCCTCGTTCTTGACCACGACTGTGCCTTCAGCAGCAATTTTTCGTGCAATATTGCCATGGAAATCATCGCCTTCGCCCTGGACGTTGATGAACTTATTGACTACCCCAGTTGCCTTGTCGTCGCTGCCATGATGCAAGAGACCAATCCTTTCATTGGTCCACGAAGAGAAGTTTGGCCCTCCATCACCCTCAGGTGGTGGCATTGGCCATGTTTCTTTGTCATCCTGCCCAACTTGATACCACGCAGCCACAATACGGGTAACCATATCATTGAGTCGATCCATCGGAACCGAACTATTGAGGACAGCCTTGGTAAGCTGAGGTCCCCAGAGTGACTTGCCATCAGCCCATTTCAGTCCATCTCCAGGCATGGACATGTCGAGTCCCGCTAGAGCACTTGCAACGCCGCTCCTTTGTGCAAGCCAATCCGACTGCACGAATCCTTGGAATCCCAGTTCGTCTTTCAAGATGCCGTTCAAGAGCTTGCTATTCCCACAAGCATATGAATTGTTGACCTGGTTGTATGAGCACATGACACTGGCTACACCAGCCCTGACGCTCTCCGCAAACGGCCACGCGTAAAGCTCGTGTAGGGTGCGATCATCTATATTGCTCGATATGGCGTTCGGTGTTGCCCACTCCAAGCTCTGGCGGAAGTGCTCTTGCTCATTGCCCACGAAATGCTTTGCCGTAGCCATGACGCCCTCGTCCTGGATGCCTTTAATCGTTTGAGCGGCGGCGATGCCCTGTAGATAGGGATCGGAACCAAATCCTTCCCAATTCCTGCCGCCAGCAGGCATCCTACCTATCGGGCCCATCGCGGGGCCTAGGATAATGTTGACGCCCTTTAACCTAGCTTCCAGTCCATGTGCTTTGCCCCGTTGATACATCAACTCTTTATTCCACGTCGCACCCACCGTAACACCCGCCGGGAATGCTGTAATGTTATCCGCAAATCTGATACCCAGCGGCCCATCCTGGAGACACAGGCTCGGAAAGCCCAATCTAGCCACGGGTCCTGTATTACCCACGCACAGTTGCATGCTCCATCCAGTGCCCGTGGTAACATTGACCTTCTCCACCAACGTCATCTGCCGCACCAGGTCCGCCGCCTTCTTGTAGCTCTCTTCCCACGCGGCATCCATGCCGCCCTTCGGCGACGGATACCACGGCGGGCTCTGGCCGTCCAAGGGTGCCGTCTTCCACACCCAGATGCCGCCGGCACTCAGCAGCAGCACGACGGCGGCCACAAACAGTAGGACGAGGCTGCAGCACAGGCGGGTCGGGACACAGCATCTTCTCCAGCCGCTCCTCTGGCTCGCTTTCTCCGAAGGATATGTGTCTTTTCCTCGCAACGACTCGCCGCGTGACCGGCGTGTCTTCTTGCGTTTCAGCGTCCCGGCATCGTAGTTTAGGGGGTCGAACTCGTCGAGATCCTCTTCGGATGAGGATCGGTACGCGTCCTCGAGGGAGCGGCGGAGGGGGGAGTCGGGCTCTGGGTCGTCGAGTTTTGAGTATTTCCCTCGCAGCTCGTAACTCTCGGCCATCTTTCCTCCCTGCTACGGTATCTCACCAGAGAGGGAAATCAGCACCAATTAAGGAAGATGGAGGAGATAGCGGTGGTAATGATGAGCTAGCGTGAGGAGCAGAGTCGAAGACCCAGAGCAGGAGCAGGAGTTGCGTGTGGTCTGAGACGTCCAAGCTCCAATGATATCCAGCTGGCGCTTTCCAGCCCCTGGATCAACCTGGAGGATCTACGCTAGCCCTAAGCGAGGCTTGGCTGAAATCTGAAAATAGATGGTTGAAGTTTTCGGTACACTAGGCAGGCTACCGTCTCACCGTATATTCCATGTTTGTTCGAGAGAGTTCATCATATCTCATTGATCCAAGTCTTTTGAAGAATCCAACGCTCTATGTATATGTACAAATTGATATCATTCGCTTCATGTCTCACGCACCCCCGACCTGCTTCAGGATACCAGCAAGATTGATGCTTTTAGGTCTCTCAATTGGCAGACCCAACGCCCTATCCCAAATAAGCTGTGCCAAAGGACCAAGACCACGGCTGACACCAAATGTTGCAGTGTAGTAGAGTGTCTCCCTGAAACCGTAGTGGTGGAAGAGCACACCGGACGAACTATCTACATTGGGAAACGGGTTCTTGGTCTAAAGGAGAAGGGATTAGCATTGGAAGTAGTTGTAATGGATAGGAACTGATGGTGGATGAACGGAGTGGGGTGGTGATTAGATGAACGGAGATATCTTACCTTTCCGTGCTCTGTAAGCACACTAGGGGCAACTTCCGAGTTCTTCTTGACAAGCTGGTAGACCGGGTTCTTTGCAATCTCGGGCCTGGCATTTGCAAAGTCCATTAGGGCCTCGAAGCGGGGATCAGGTTTCCTCAGCACTGCATGACCATAACCGGGGATGACACGACCAGATTTGAGGGTTCTCCAGAGGTAGTCATTGACATCCGACTCAGAGAAGTTGTTGCCAACAGCCTCCTGCATCTGAAGGATAAATCGGAGTACCTCCTGAGCAGCGAGACCGTGAAGAGGCCCAGCCAGACCTTGTAGACCGGCACTGTAGCTGAGGAAGGGGTCGCTGAGCGCACTTCCAACCAAGTGCGTTGCGTGAGCAGAGACATTTCCACCTTCGTGATCTCCGTGAAGGGCAAGGTAAAGACGGAGAAGATCTTGGAAACCTTCGTTCTCCTTTCCTGGCTTGCCCAACATAGCAGCGAAGTTGTATGCCCAATCCTGGTTGAGGTCAACCTCAGCAGGGAGAGCACCACCGCCACGGTAAGCGTTTTGGTAGATCTTGGCAGCGATTGTAGGAAGCTTCGCGAGCAGGCTAATACAGTCATCGAAGGTAGGTTCCCAGTAATCGGCCTTGTTCATGCCTTTTTCGTATGCCTTGGCGAACTTGGACTCGTAATTGAGAGCGGAGACAGCACAGGCGAACTGTGTCATAGGATGAAGGTCCTTTGGAAAATCGTCCAACATCTTCTCGACAAACTTTGGAATACCCGCCTTCTCAGCGAGTTCTCGCGAGAAAGCTCGCGTCTGTGCAACTGAGGGAACCTTTCCGGTGAGGAGAAGCCAGAACATTGCCTCCGGCAGCATTTCAGTGCCAGAGGTACCCTTGGGAAGTTCTTTCTGGCAATCCTTGATAGTACGGCCTTGGAAGCGAATACCTTCATTGGCGTCTAACACTGAGCCTTCCCAGACCATAGCTTTCAGACCTCTGCAATTGAGTTAATGCTGAATTGAAGCTTAAGAACCTTGACGTCCGCACCTCATACCGCCCAGCGTGTTCTCAACCTTTACTTCACCAAGTGACTTGTTGACATGACTTTTGACCTTCTTCAGCAGCTCCCGCTTCGCAGGAATGGCCTTTTTGAAGGTCTCCTTGAGGTCTGGTTCGGAAGACGATGAGTAACTGCAAGCTTGAACTGCAAAACCGAATCAGATTAGCGGTGCATTGCCATAGGCAGGTACCATTCCAACCAACGTACCAGAAGCTCGAGGCCCCACGGCAGAAGGCTGTTAATGCTGTTAGCTCCAAATATATATAAATTTTTTGCATCTGCAAAACCTACCCTGAGAGCTCTGAGAGCTTTCGAAGCTATTCGCGCATTCAATGCCATGACCGAATCTTATTGTGGGGTAGAAGCGGTGGGATTTCTTTCGCGAGTAGGAAGCTCTCTTTCGCTCTATGCAGAAGCAGAGGTCTTAACGAAGCTACCAGATAGCCAATTGCTTATAAGACAGAGATAGCAGACTCAGGCATAGGATTTCACAATCGACTGAACGGTCCGCTGATGCGCGAACAGCGCCAACAAGCTCGGTAATTCGCAAACGGGCTAAGGCAGATAACTACCCTCGGTCCGATGGCGGCCAGGCGGAAGAGAAAGTTATCCTCGCCAAAGCCATGTGGGAGTCGACTGAGACCTCCGAGTTCTCATCAAAACTCCGCCATCCCAGACTTCGTCGGTCTAGGAAACGTGATCAGTGAAGCGGCAATTCCTAGTCCCGAGAGATACCCGGCGTGAGAGCTGCAATTGAGAGCTAATAATCTTAAGGGTTACAAATATTTGCCTTCACATTTATTGCATATTAGTCTTCGACTTTCTCCTCTAACACTCTAGATCCGCTATTCTCAGGTTTTAGGCGTTATGTTACGAACAGTATCACGAGCAGTCGCCTGGCAAAGTCGGTCATTGAAGATCGCGAATGCAACACCGGCACTCCTACGACCCCTCTCTACCACAGCATACCGCATGTCGAGCTCCTCCCTTAAACCAGTAGATCCTCCCGTGTCCTCAGCTCTTCCAGCCGACTCCTACCAGCTCCTCCCAACCGCTTCGAAAGCTGGTGAAGCCGAAGACGCTCTTTTCGATGCGCAGGTACAACAGGTGAAGGAATGGTGGGCATCTGCGCGGTATAATGGAATTAAAAGGCCATACTCTGCGGAAGACGTTGTCAGCAAGCGAGGATCTTTACAACAAACATACCCTAGCTCGCTAATGGCACGGAAGCTGTTCAACTTGTTTGAGGAGCGGGCAGCGAAGATGGAGCCCGTTCATACAAGTGCGTCTCTTGTTTTCTCCGATGCTAGTCCAGTAGAATATCCAAAAACTAATTCAATACTTTTCTCGCTGTAGTGGGTGCGATTGATCCTGTGCAAATGACCCAGCAGGCTCCGAACCAGGAGGTGTTATATGTGTCCGGCTGGGCCTGCTCATCAGTATTGACTACAACGAACGAGGTGTCTGCTGATTTCGGTGATTACCCATATAATACAGTACCAAATCAAGTACAACGACTTTTCAAGGCACAACAGCTCCATGATCGCAAGAATTGGGACAATCGGAGAAAGATAAGCGCAGAGGAGCGTGCCAAGGCTCCATATATTGACTACATGCGACCAATAATTGCAGATGGTGACACTGGGTAAGTCTAACACTAGTGACTCTCGACAAATTGGTGATTAATAAATTTTCATAGCCATGGGGGTCTCTCCGCAGTCATCAAGCTCGCAAAACTCTTCGCAGAAAACGGCGCAGCAGCCGTTCATTTTGAGGATCAGCTACACGGCGGCAAGAAATGCGGCCATCTTGCCGGGAAAGTTCTGGTACCGGTTGGTGACCATATTAACCGCCTCGTAGCGGCCCGATTTCAATGGGACCTGATGGGCTGCGAGAACTTAGTCATTGCCCGAACAGACTCAGAAAGCGGTAAACTCATTAGCAGCGCCATTGATGTCCGGGACCACGAGTTTATTACAGGCGTAACAGAAGAGACGGAACCGCTGGCCGAAACACTCCAGAACATGGAGATGCAGGGAGCCCCAGGAAAGGAGGTCGACCAATTTGAGGCTGCATGGGTAAAGAAGCATAAGCTTGTCACCTTTGACGAAGGTGAGTATCTATCTCATATTACAAATATCAAGGACTTAGGCTTACGCGCACTGCGCAGCCGTTGTAAAACACCTCGAAGCTGAAGGTGCACCGCAATCGTCCATTAATTCATACCTTTCAACTGTTAAGCAGAACCCGGATTTATCTCTGCTAAAGCGCCGAAAGATCGCTGACAACTACACGATGAAGCCTGTTTACTTCAACTGGGATATACCACGCACTCGCGAAGGATTTTACCATTACAAGGCGGGTATCCCTGCAGCAACAAAGCGAGCCAAAGAATTTGCGCCATACGCAGATCTTCTTTGGCTCGAAACGGCCGATCCAAGCGTTGAGAAAGCTGCTGGGTTTGCTGGCGAGATCAGACAGAAATGGCCCGGCAAGAAGCTTGTGTATAATTTGAGCCCAAGCTTCAATTGGATGGGCCAAGGTTTCTCAGAGCAAACGCTGAAGAGCTTTGTTTGGGATCTAGCCAAACATGGGTAAGTATCGCAACTATTAATACCCTGGGAGATGTTTCTTCTCCAATAGATGATATTTTGCTAAGAGCTGACATTATCTTAGATTTGTCTTGCAGCTCATTTCATTGGCCGGCTTACATTCTACCGCGACCATTTCCTGCGAGCTTTCTAAAGCATTCAAGGAGGATGGTATGCTAGCATACGTAAACTTAGTCCAACGGAGAGAAAAGGAAATTAGTTGCGATGTTTTAACGCACCAAAAATGGAGCGGTGCAGGTTACATCGACGGTATCCTAGGCTCCATCCAGAGCGGGAGCAATGGCAGTAAGAGTATGGGCGAGGGGAATACTGAGGCTGGTAAGTCAAATCCATATAAATCTGTCACGGTGTGCACCTCGCGCTGTAGTTTTTTTTTAATAAAAGTCACTCACTAACATGTGGCACACTGCAGGCTTTTAAATAGACTTGTACATATAAAGTATCATTCGCAACACTGGAGACCCAATCACATGAAAACATAGTCTGACTCCCGCACCAACCCGAAGCTTTATCGATGAAGTCTTCTCATTCACCGCCAGCCCCACCGCTCGTTCTGTCGGCATATCCTACGTTCAGTTCGTCCACTTCTAGACAAATTCCACGACGCTTGTCTACGGCTTTCTCTAACCACTGTGACTTGGATGCTGCATACAAACCCACTCAACTTTATTTTCTGAATCTGTGGCGCTTTGCTCAGTCCTCAGCTAAAATTTAAACCTATGATTGCGGACCTAAACACAAGAATTTTGACCATAGCGACGCTCTGACAATTAGAGAGGTCTGCTGGCACCTCAGCCGCGAATATTTTCTCTACTCGCCAATATTAAGATCGGACAAAACCCCTTTGTCTCTCACGCGCAGTCCCTAAGACCTGACCGCACGAAGTTCGACTTCGACCTCTCACACACCATTGCACAGGCCTCTTACTCGCTTTCCCGTGACCTACTAGACTCTACCCAAGCACCGGACAAAGCTCGGATACAACACCTCACAAAATTTAGAGGCTTCATACGAAATAAAATTTCTACCTGTATTCTCATCCATAAGATTCACACGACCACGTAGTTGTTAAAACTCTCCTGGCTATACCATGTCTCCACCAAAGACCCATAGTAAATCTCACAGCTTTTTCTGTTTCTGCCAGACCCGCCAGTGGGCTCCTGACCTCGGGCAGCGCTTTTGTCTGGGGCCTGAAGGCAAGGGTCGAGGATGCCCATGGAACGGCTGGTTCCACCGGCATTGCTCGGACCAGTCTAAGTGGTGGGTGAGACCGCGACTCAGGGACAATAAGTCCTTCTGTTGCTTCTGTATGAAGATATACGAGAGATTAGAAAAGGAGAAGCGGGAGAAGCGGGAAATTTGGGCGAGGCAGAAGAGAGAAAAGTTGAAGAAACAAGAACAGGGAGAGGCGAGACTTCGATGGAGAATGCTCGCCGTGAGCCAGAATGACACTAACAAGCAGATGGAGTCGGATGCGAGCTCCGTCACGCTTGGGGGCGAGAACGCAAACGCCTAACTCTGTAAATAGAACTCCTAAAATCACTATTGAAAAGAAAGTTGCTTTTCAAATAATGGCAATCAAAGATAAGAAGACTGCCAATTTTCGGGGCTCATATCTAAGTCCTCCGGGAATAAGTCGTAAAAGTAGAAATGGTTGTAAAAGGGTATCCTCCTCTGAGTCTTGTAATGTGGAACAGAGGATCAATTAACTATAATAGAAGGGCTTCGGATATCTTCAGCAGCCAATTATGAGAGGAGCTGCAAGCGTAGGCTGAATTAGAACCTGAAAAAGGTGTCGTGATTTAACATATCGCGACTTACAAGAGCGAAATCATCAGTCGCGACTGCTGATCTCGAGGTACTTTTGGATAGTTGGCTCCGGTCAGCTTCAGCTATGCTTATACAGTCCAGGGACTCTATAAGGTAGTCTCCCCTGCTCTTAGCTCTGCCGTTCCAAGCATAAGCTATTCTCGATAGGGACGCTCCTCACGCGCTTGGAGCAAAATCTTGCGCTTGAAGGAGACTGGCGGCTTGGGTGCCTCATTCGCAACAGCAGCAGATGTTGCTCGGCTGTCCTGAAGTACTCCAGAGGAGCTCAGCGGGATCGGCTCTGGCGCAACGAGGTGTCTTCACGTGCCCGAGTAGCGGCGTTTCTTGATACCCTGCTGAAGTCCTCCAGAAGCTGTGAGTCGATCCGACTCGTATCCGGAGTCTCGTTCAAGGGTTCTAAACTTTGGCCAGTGTTATGGCAGGTTGATGGAATGATACTCTATGATGGCATCCACCCAGGAACAGATGCCACCTTTATACTCTCATGGTGCCCACACTGTTTTTATACCAAATCACAATTGACCCAATCCTATTAGCACGAGCATGGATTAGTATTCGTAGCATGAAGTTTGTACAAGATTCAGCCCCACAGTCAGACACAGTTTAGCGGAGATTTCGCTCAAGCCGAGGGGTCCGAGCGCCTTTGCGCCGCCTTTCAGTCAGCCAAGCCAAGGACACCAGAAATAATTCTTTCTCAGCCCCGAGCCCGTCTTCTTGCCCCCTCCGCAGCGTCTCTTTTCCCTCTTCCTTTTCCCTTCCCTCAGAAATCTCCACTCTACATATAGAAGAGTGCAGGATGCTCTGACAGAAGCCAGTTTTTTTTTTGCTCCACCCGTGCGACCGCTAAACGAAATAAACCTCCGCAGCGCACAAAGCCCCTCGAGAGGCACCTATATCTACCGATACCCCCAGAAGTACCTTATTTCATACATATTCCTCGGCCGCCCTTCCTCTTTTCCCCCCGTGGGAAATGCCCCATCACGAATCGCCCCCTATGGCCCCCGCAATCGTGGTCAAGTCCTCCGAATCGTCCGCTACTCCCCCCACTCAAGACGAAATCTCCTCGATTCTCACTGCAATCTTTACAAGCAAGGCATCTCAGGCTTCCTTGGATGCATCCTACTCGCTCACGACTGTGCTCCAAAACTCAATCGGCTTTCGCGGCTTCAAGGGATATGGCGTCCTCGATGAGATCAAGAAGGCAGCTGCGGATAAGAAGAACCCTGTACGGAGAGAGGGCTCTATGTTCGCTCTTGGCGCACTTTTCGAGCGATTTCCGAGACACCAGAGACTAAGCGAGGTGATTTTTCTGCTTCAAGAGGAAAATCTTGTTCCACTTGCTCTCGATGCGCTCTCAGACAAGGTCTCGACGATTCGGGATTCAGCACAGTATGCTCTAGACGCACTGTTTGATAATCTTGAACCTGAGACAAAAGTTGCGGGGCTATTGCCAGTCTTAGTAAAGTATCTTGGGAAGAAGTCGGGCAAATGGCAGGGTACAGTTGGCGCGTTCAAGCTGCTAGGACGGATGGCGGATAAGGCAAAAATGGGAACAGGAAGTGCGGTGGAGGAGAAAGACAAGGACATCCTTAGGGATTCGATGGGCAGGAAGTTGGAAGGCCTAATCCCTGTGGTTGAGGGGGGTATGCATGATCTCAAAGCAGAGGTGAGCAGGCTTAACTCAACAAGCTTTACCAAAGATACTAATTCGAAGAATAGGTTGCGAGGGAAGCAGTGAAAACTATGAACTCTCTCACAACTCTCCTCCAAAATGACGACGTCGCTCCGCGGATACCACTACTTATCAAATCAATGGAAAACCCTTCTACCCAGAGTCAGCAACAGGCTATTCACGCTCTATCGCAGACCACATTCGTCTCCATTGTCACTTCTCCAGTTCTCGCCCTTCTCACCCCTTTACTTGAACGCTCTCTCAACACCCCTTCAACCTCGCAGGAAGTTCTACGACAAACAGTGGTTGTGGTGGAGAATCTGACAAAACTTGTTCACGACCCCATCGAAGCCCGAGCTTTCTTACCGAAACTGAAGCCCGGTGTCAAAGCCGTCAAGGACCGGGCATCTCTTCCAGAGGTGCGCGAGATTGCTAGCAGAGCCTTAGACGTGATTGAAAACGCCATGGCAGATAGGGATGGCAACATTGCTGCTGGTACAATTGCGCGGACTATGGCATCTGACGTCGTAATGGTCCTGGAGAAACAAGTGAGCGCGAACGGAGGACTTTTGAACTTCCCGGGCGACGCAGAAGTTTGGGCTTTTGCTAAGACCTATATCTCTGAAATGGTTGCTGAAGATGTCAACCAGCGTGAACATGGGCGCATCGCTAGACGTGTTGAGTTCTATCTTCAACCATTGATGAATGCCGAAGCTTCCTCCCCAGCGGCGGAAGGCGTTTACCAATTCTATCTTGAAGAAGATCACCGAAAGTTTGGACAGCCAGTCAAGGAAGACGATGGCGAGGTTGAAATTGTCAACGCAACCTTCTCTTTGGGGT
>Ga0307515_10008526_pt1 | contig 19964 bp, 1 predicted proteins | sample 17_EM_MG_FD_194513 | JGI IMG/M metagenome (GOLD analysis project Ga0307515, IMG submission 194513) | Populus trichocarpa ectomycorrhiza microbial communities from riparian zone in the Pacific Northwest, United States - 17_EM | ecosystem: Host-associated > Plants > Roots > Unclassified | place... | reverse complement strand
GCCAGTGCCGTAACATTACCCCCCCCCTCTAAAAAAGCCAGCCCTTAGGCTTTGCCGCTAAAAGTCTTAACAAGAGAATCTAACTAATTAGATAACTTTAACCGCCGGTTAAAGTTCCTGGATATCTTAAGACCTTACATAACTAAGAAATTTCTGGGGTGTTTTTGTCCTTATATTCTTCTAGTAACTTATTATCTTTATTATGCTAGCATTCTATCTACTTATCTAGGTACTTTAGCGGTCTAGGTTTATTAGGGTAACAGCTATAGAACTCCTAAAGCTTATAGGGGCTACCTATAAAGTTCTATATAGGGTACTAAGTGGGGTCTAAGTTATATCCTTTCTAACTAACACAATACTTTAACGTTCCCTTTATAAGTTTATAGGCCAGTATTTCTTTAATTTCCTATTTATTATCGTCGTTAACTTAAATTAGCAGGGGAGGTTCATTCTTTTGTCTGGGCAGTAGGTTATTTATAGCTTTCCATAGCTTATCCGGTAAGAAGATAGGGTGAACTTTAATTAAGTCTAGGAGCTTAACCTTATATAAGTTGCCTACTTTATTAAGAATCTTATACGGTCCTATTATCTTATAGTTTAGCTTATAGCTAGGCCGTTCTATCTTCTAGTTCTTTATTGTAACCTAGACCATATTACCTACAATAAAGTCAGGCTCGCGCCTATGCTTATTTACCTGCTATTCTATTAATTTTTAAGCCTTTTCTAGGTTCGTACGGGCTACTTTCTAGGCTTCTTCTAAGCGCTTAGCGTACTGCTGGGCTTCCTTATAAGATAGTTTTTCGCGTACGGTCTAGGGCCCTTTTAGTCTTTCCTAGTCAAAGCTTATATGGGGTAGGTAACCCATTTCTAGTTAAATAGGGGCAAATCCGGTAGAGTTGTGGGGTAGGGTAGCTTAGGCGTGGTTTATTAAGGGTAGTAGTTCGGCCTAGTTATCCTAAAAGTAGTTAATAAAAGGCCGGAGTCTCTAGTCTAAGTATTAATTTACAATCTCCGTTTAACCGTCTATCTGGGGGTAATATACTATAAAAAGCTTTAGCTTAATGCCTAGGATCCGGGTAAACTCATTCCAAAAGGCTAATATAAACTACGGCCCGCGGTCGGATATAATAGTATCTAGTAGTCTATAAATTTGGTAGACGTAGTAGATATATAGTTAGGCCGCCTCTTTAGCATTAATATTCTTATAATAGGGAATTAAAAACGGGCGTTTACTAAAGCGGTTAACTAGGATTATAACTATATTATATCCGTTACGGTCTAGAGGTAGCTTATAAAAGTCTATAGAGATATATTACTAGGGGCGGTCGGGTATTAAAAGGGGTTTTAATAGTCCTAGGGTCTTGTCTCGTGGAATTATAAACCTATAGCAGTTATTATAGTTCTATATATAGCGGTCGATATCTATAATTATTCCGGGCCAGTAGTAGCGGTTGCTAATAATCCTACGGGTTTTATTTTTTCTAGGGTGGGCCGTAGAGACCTAGGCGTGTGCTTCGGCAATAAGCCAAGTCCGTAAGTTCTGTTCCTCTGCTACTACTAGCCGTTTATAGTGCTTAAGCAGTCCACTTTTAAGGGACTATAGGCTAGAAACGTTCCTTGCCTTTTCGCGGTACTCCTATAGAGAAGGGGCCGTACGGTTTACCTGCAGCAGTTTATTAATAAGGTCCAGTTCTATAAAGTTAATAGGGCATATCTCGGCATCTAAAGAGTTTATATTTAGTTCTGCCTATATTTAGGAGTTAAGGTACTCTGGTTATAGTAGCGCTTAGGTCCGTAATAAGATCTTTATAGCTATCTAGTTATTTATATCCTATTTACGCCTTATAAAAGCGTTCGCACGGTTAGTGGCGCCGGGCCTATATATAATTAGGAAGTTAAACTAAGATAGGGTGTCCGCCTAGCGCGCCTATTAGGCCGTAAGGGCCTTTATTGTTATAAAATATTCTAAAGCCTTATAATCGGAAACTACCTAGATAAACTTAAGGGTGCCTTTTAGTTAGGCTCGCTAGTGCTAAAAGCTAGAGATAATAGCCAGCATTTCTTTGTCGTGAATTGGGTAGTTTAGCTTAGCATCTACTATTGTCTTCAAATAGTAAGCAATAGGGTGCCATTCTCCGTCTGTCTGCTTTTGGGAGTAAATGCCAGCTATAACACTATCTAAGGCATCGGTTTCTAGCATTAAGGGCCGTTCTAGGTTAAAGTGGGTAAGTAAGGGAGCAGAGTCTAGTCGTTTCTTAAGCTTGTTAAAGGCCTACCTATATACGGTGTTAAAGTAAAAGGGCCGGTTCTTGTAGGTAAGTAGGCTTAGTAGCTAGGTAATCCTACTATAGTTCTTAATAAAGCGTTAGTAGAAGTTATAGAACCCTAAGAATAACTATACCCCCTTTATGGTCCTTGGGGGTACCTATTGGTTAATTATAGCCGTCTTTTCTAGGTTTACCTTAATCCCGTTTATACTAATAATAAACCCTAGGTATTTTATACGCTTAACACTAAATTCTAACTTCTTAATATTGGCTTGGAGGCCAGCTTCCTAAAGCCGTTATAGGACTTTATAGATATGCTCTTTATATTCCAGTTTATTTTTAGAGTAGATTATAATATTATCTAGGTATACTGTATAGAAGTCGTTAAGGTAGTTAAATAGTACATTATTTATATATCGTTAGTATATAGCCGGTCCGTTAGTCAGTTTAAAAGGTAATACTTTATATTTATATATTCCGTAACAGGTCCGAAACGTAGTAAGGTCTTCTAATTTAGGGTCTATCCTAATTCGGTAAAAAGCCTGGCGGATATTAAGCTTTATAAAGATCTTAGCTCTACTTATTTGGGCTAAAGTCTTATTAAATAAAGGCAGTGGGTAGCGGTCTTTAAGGGTTAAATTATTAAGCTTGCGGTAGTTAATACAGAAACAAAGTCCTTTATTTAGCTTTTTGGCAAAGAGAATAGGTAAGTTAAAAGGGGCTTAACTAGGCTTAATAAAGCCCTTATCCAGGTTATTAATAAGATACTGCTTTATAGCCTATAATTCGGCAGTAGATTGCTATTAGAGGGGGCTATAGCTAAGGGTAACCACCTTATCCAGCTTAATTTTAATCTTATAGTTATACGGTTAGTAAGGCGGGAGTACATTAGACACTACTTTAGAGAAGATATCTTTAAATTTCTAGTATTAATGGGGCAGTTTCTGTTCTACTAGCTCCTTATCTATAAGCTCGCCTTTCTCTTAGGCTAGGGCTTCTTTCTCTTTAATTATTTAATTAATTTCGTATAAGCTAGTTATAAAGGCAACGGTATTAGGCTAAACTAGGTTTTAGTAGAATCCTATAGCGCTAATATAGCAGATATTAACTGGTGGGAGGTCTATAGGTTTCTTTACGGATGTTTATTGGGCCGTATTTTATAGTATAGGGTTTATAGTCTTCCTTAGCTTACGTTCCATTTTCCGCAAATTATCCTTCCAGTCTATTAGTTCGGTATATCGTCTAATATCCCTGGCCTTTCTTTATGGCTATATAGGGCCTAAGTTCTCTATTAGGGACTTAGCTAGGCTACTACCAACTTCCTAAGTCTTTAGTGCGGGTAGTATAATATAGGTAGTTTGGGGGCGGCGTAGTATACAGATCCGTTACGGATTAAGCTATATATCCTTCTTAAAAGCCTAGTCCCTACGCGTCGCATCGGCCTAGTAAATGGTGTTTATCTACGGCCGTATAAGGTTTTCTATTGTAATACTAATCTCTTTTATAAAGGAAGGCGTTGGGGGTATAGTTTTAGGCTAGATAAGCTACCTGTTCCGTATATTAAGCTATAAGCCTAAGTAGGCTAGCTATTTTCTCCCTAAGATTATATTATGGCTTTTAAGGTCCGTAATAAGGAAGGGGATATTATACTACCTTCGTCCGTTAACGCGGAGGTAGATCCGTAAGATAGTTATAATAGGTAGTTCTATCCGTCTGTTATAACCGCGAATAGGGACTAGTTTAGGTAGTTCTTTAAGGGGTATATTTAAAAAGTTAGCTAGTTTTATAGCGTACTTTGTGTTAATTAAGGTAAAGGCATTTACTCCTAAGTTAGCTAAAGCAGAGGTTAAAACTTAATATCTATTGTAAAATAAAGTACAAGGGATAGTGCAGCTTCTTTTACTAACTAGCTAACTTAGATCGATATATGATATATTAATCTCTTTTAACCCTAGAGAGGAGTCTTCCTCTAGGGTTCCTCTTTTTCCGGCTCTATACTATTCTCCTAAATTAATAAGACCTTATTTATCTTTGCCTTTATTAGGCAGTTCCTTATAGGGTAGCCTATTTAACCGCATAAGAAGTAAGCTCCTTAATCGCTAAGGGCCTATATATAGGGGTTGCTATATATAGGCCGGGTGTACACCGGGCCTATAGTAGGGGTAGCTACGCGGCTAGCTGCCAGGTTAACTATAGGAGTTGCCGATCGTACTAGGGCACTATAGGCCGTACTTATAGTACTTATAGCCTAGTTTATAAGGTTTCTAGTTTTTAGCTAGTTAGCGTATGCCTTAATTTAATAAAGGCCTTAGTTAATAGCTAGGCAATAGTCCGTAAGTTCCTTTAACGTCTATACCATAGTATAAGCTAGTAATACGGCCCGCTATAGGTCTAGGGTAAGCTTATTAAAGAGGTCTAGCAGTAGGTCTTTCTAGGGGATCTAGGCCTATCCGGCTAGGTATAGAAAGCGGGTTTGGAAGGCTAAAAAGGTCTCCGTTATTTTCATATTTAGGCTTTTATAGCTAAGGCGGGCGTTTTATACTTTAAAAGGGTCTTTATAAATAGAAGATAAGTGTTTAATTATTTCTTCTTTAAAGATAAAGGGGTCTGCTAAGTCTTTAGTGTATCGCGGGCGTAAATGCGTCTGGGCGTCTCCGCCAGTACGGCCGAAAACATAGGCTATTCTAGCTTGGGCGTTAGGGAAGTGGTTTATATTAACTTTAAGCTTATCCCGCAATTAAAGCTTCTAATTATTAAATATAGGGTTAGTTCCGTCTATAAGTAATAGGGGATCCGCGACCTTTACTAACCGCCTCAGTACTACATAGGCCTCGGTAAGTCCACTAAGGCGCTAGGATAGGGCCTAAAGGACTATAGCAAGTCTTTGGTTGTCTAATAATAACTTATTATTAGATATAGGGGTATCTCTAGCTTTAAGCAGCTCTCGCAGTTATTTAATTTCGGTATTAGTAGCCACAAGCTCTGCCTAGGGGGTTAAAACGTTAATTGTTTCTTTGTCTAAAGTATTTAAGGGTCCTATAGCTACTTTGCCTACTGCTATAGTTCGTGGTATAGTGGTAAGGGTGTTAGGTAATTCTGGGTAATTTCTTTAGGGGTTCTAGTCTGTGTGTATCTTATGGGTTCTTTCCTTAGAGTTCTATTCTTTTCTTTTAGGTTCTGTCCTTGTAGTCCTAGTAATGTCCTTAGGGTCCTATTCTATGTTCTTGCAGATATATTTAAGTTCCTTCTTAGGAAGAAAGAGTAGAGTAAGCTTTAGATAATGTTAGCGACTTAGTTAATTAAGATATAAGCACGGTAAAAGGGTCGTGTAAGCCTATATAATTGGATTATCTATAAACGAGAATCTAAAGCTAGAGAAAAGGAAAGGAAAGGATAAGTAGCAACGCGAGGAGTTATATACAATCCCTAGTCACGTAAGAGTCACGTAAGCCCTGCGTCTACCATAACGTCTACTATAGCTACCGCTTTCTGCCAGTGCCGTAATACCTAGAGTTCTATAATATAATCCTTAGCCAAAAATAGATATCCTATTTTAATATTTAGTTAAATGTATAATAAAGACAATTTATTAGTTAGAGGATAGACTTAAACTACCTTCCTTTATTAGAGAAATCCGAACTAATTATAAGACACTAGCTATAAAGGCTAACCCTACCTACTAGTAGGATATTTAGGCCCGTAACCTAGCCTTTACCTAAAAAGACGCCCGCTATAAAGCTAGAAAGAACTCTATACTAATAAAGATACTCTCCTAAAGTATTATATCTAAAGAGGACTCTATATATAGAAGCTGGATAGATAGTAATATAGATAATATCTAAATCGCGTAGATTTAACCGGTATAAAAAAGAATATATTAATAGGATATAAGGGATAACCTTTAAAAGATATAATAGAAGCTAAAAGGAGTAATAATAACGCTAGTACCCTAAAAGCCTCTAAGGTTATATACGCCCCTATTATTATATAACCTCCCTATAGTAAATATTACCGTAATTAAGGCTATAGTATTCTACTTTAATATATACTAGAAGGATAATAAGGTCTTTATAATAAGCCTATATAAGATTAACTAAATTATTAATAATAGGGAGGAAAAGCTAGCTAAGGAAACTGACAAGAAACTAGTTAAACGCCTCCTTTTTACTATTTATACAGATTATAAGGATATATTTTTAAAAATAGCCTTAGATAAGTTACCCCCTTACTAAATATATAATTATAACTAATAACTCGATAGGCTATAGCCCCCTCTACTAATAATTAATAAATAAGCTAAAAGTAATAAAGTAGTACTTAATTAATAACCTAAATAAAGGGTTTATTAAGCTAAGTTAAGCCCCTTTTACTTCCCCTATCCTATTTATAAAAAAGCCTAGTAAAGGCTTTTATTTTTATAAAAGCTAAACGCTATTACTTAAAAGGACAAGTATTCTATTTCTTTAATTAATAAGACCTTTATATATCTAAGCTAGGTAAAGATCTTTACCAAACTTAATATCTACTAAGCTTTCTACTAAATTAGGATAAACCCTATATCTAAAGATTTAATAATATTCCGTACCTATTATAGTTTCTATAAATATAAAGTTCTTCCTTTTAGACTAATAAACGGACTAGCTATATACTAAAGGTATATAAATAACGTTCTTTTTAATTACCTTAATAAATTCTGTATAGTATACCTAAATAACATTCTTATATACTTAGATGACAAACTTAAGCATTAAGTTTATATTAAGAAGGTCCTAAAGAGACTACGGAATATAAGCTTATAAGTTAATATTAAAAAATGCGAGTTTAGGATAAAACGTATAAAATACTTTAAGTTTATCATAACTATAGAAGGAATTAAGGTTAACCCTAAAAAGGTAAAGGCAATCCGTAACTAGGAGCCCCTTTATATAGTTAAAGAAATCTAGTCTTTTCTTAGCTTTTATAACTTCTACTACTAGTTTATCTATAACTACAGAATTATAGTAAAACCTCTTATATGACTAACTAGGAAGGACATAACTTTTATCTTTAATAATAACTATATAAAAGCCTCTAAAGAGATAGAGGATCGGCTTATTTCTTTTTTAACGCTTTATTACTATAACCTAGACTTCAAATTAATACTAAAAACGGATGCTTTTAATAGGATCGTAGTAGGAATCCTATTATAGTTATATCTAGACGGCGAATAGTACCCTATTACCTTCTTCTTAAAAATAATAAACTAGGCTAAGTATAACTATAAAGTATATAATAAAGAAATATTAGCTATTATTTAATTACTCTTTTAATAGCGCGTAGAGCTTAAAGATATAAACTCCTAGATTAAAATATATATAGATTATAAAGCCCTAAAGTACTTTATAACTATAAAGCAGCTTACTAAATAATAAGCCTAGTAGGCTAAAATACTCTCCTAATTTTTCTTTATAATTATATATCGTTTTAGTAAGTAGAACTCTAAAGCTAATACCCTAACCTAAAGAGAATAAGACGTAAAACCCTAAGATAAGCTAAAGACCCAATATTAGACGCGCGCTTTCCTCTATCTAAAATAGCTTAACCTACAGATCCTTAAGGAGCTAGACTCCTAGTAAAACGAGCTAGCACTAATAAAGGAGTTCTTAAATAAGCTAATATAGCTAGTTAACCACCTTCTAATTATAAATCGTACGGCTAACGCCCTAAGGGCCCTTCGCGATTAAGCTGTAAAAGAAGACCCTAATTTTAAAATAGAGGAAGGATTGCTCCTATACTAGAAGTGACTTATAATCCCTAATATTACTAATTTATAAATAGAACTAATCCGTAAAGCTTATTACTAAGTCTCTATAGTATACCCTAGCAAAAATAAGACGTATAAAATTATTAACTGCCGCTACTACTAGCCAAGAATAGTTATTAATATTAATTAATATATACAGAACTGCAAGAACTATTAGAAAGCTATAACCCTATAAAACAAACCCCTAGAACTACTTAAGCCACTCCTAATACTAAAGCGCCCTTAATAATATATCTTTATAGACTTTTATAAACTACCTATAGACCGTAACGGATATAATATAGTTATAGTTATAGTTAACCGCTTTAGCAAACACCAGTTCTTAATTCCTTATTATAAAAACATTAATACTAAAGAGGTAGCCTAGCTATATATTTACTATATCTACTAAATTTACGGACTATTAAATACTATTATATCTAATTATAGGCTGTAGTTTATATTAGCCTTTTAGAATAAGTTTACCTAAATCCTAAATATTAAGCTAAAGCCTTCTATAGCTTATTACTCCTAGATAAACGGTTAGATAGAGATTATAAATTAGTACCTAGACTAGAGGCTTAAGCCCTTTATTAACTACTTCTAGAGTAACTAGTCTAAACTACTACCCTTAATAAACTACGCCTAAGCAACCCTACCCTATAACTCTATAGGGTTTGCCCTAATTTAGCTAGAAATAGGATACTTACCCCATATAAGTTTTAACTAGAAAAGGCTAGAAGAACCCTAAACTATATAAGAAAAGCTATTCTATAGCAAGGCTTAATAGTACACTAAATACTTAGAGGAAGCTTAAATAGTAGCCTATAAGAACTTAAAAAAAGCCTAAAGATTAATAGAATAGTAGGCAAATAAACACCGTTAAGAGCCTAACTTTGCCCCTAGCAATATAGTTTAGGTTATAATAAGGAATTAAAAGACTAAACGACCTAGCTATAAGCTAAACTATTAAATAGCAGGGCTGTATAAGGTCCTTAAAAAGATAGGTAACTTATATAAGGTAAAGCTCCTAGATTTAATTAAGGTATACCCTATTTTCTTACTAGATAAGCTACGGAAAGCTATAAACAACCTATTATCTAGATAAAAGAACTAGCCTTCTCTATTAATTTAAGTAAACGGTAATAATAAATAGAAAGTTAACAAAATATTAGCCTATAAGATAGTATAGGGAATATTAAAATACTATATTTAATAAAAGGGCTATAACTTAAACCTAACCTAGTACCCTATATAGAACTTTATAAGCTACCCCTAAAAGCTTAAAAAGTTTTATAACTAATACCCTAATATACCTAAACCCCTAAAGTACCTAAATAAGTAAATAGAATGCTAGTATAATAAAGATAATAAGTTACCAGAGGAGCATAGGGATAAAAACGCCCTAAAGCCCTAATATAACTATTAGCCAAATTCTGCTATATTCTGCCGTTTTCTACTAATACTATAAAATTTCAGATATTTAGGAACTTTAACCACCGGTTAAAGTTATCTAATTAGTTAAATCTATACTAAGACTTTTAGTAGCTACTCTTTCTAGCCTAGTGCTTCTATTTAACTTATAATTACCTTTTATACTTAATCTAGACACACTTATATCCCCTTTTCCTCCTTATCTTATACTTTATAATCTTATATTTATAAACTTAGTACTACCCTATTTCTAACTAAGCCTATATTAGCATTTTATTAGGGTGCTAAGATCCTAGAGGCCTTCTGCTAGGATTTTAATTTTCCTAATTGTCCTAGTCGTCCTAACAGGCTCCTGTTAGGAGCTACTAGGATCTTAATTGTCCTAATTATCCTAATAGGCTCCTACTAGGATCTTTAATTTTCCTAATTGTTCTATTAGGCTCTTAATAGGAAACTAGTATTTCCTAATCGTCCTAATAGGCTCCTAATAGGAAACTAGTATTTCCTAATCGTCCTGTTAGGTTCCTAGCAGGATACCCCCCTAAAGCAACACCCTATACACACCCCTTAAGCTACACTACTAAGGCTCTGCATAAGGCTCTATACGAAGCTCTATATAAAGCTCTATACGAAGCTCTATATAAAGCTCTACACAAAGCTCTATATAAAGCTCTATACGAAGCTCTATACGAAGCTCTATACAAAGCTCTGCACGAAGCTCTATACGAAGCTCTATACAAAGCTCTATATAAAGCTCTGCATAAAGCTCTACACGAAGCTTTATACGAAGCTCTACACAAAGTTCTATACGAAGCTCTATATGAAGCTCTATACAAAGCTCTATATAAAGCTCTGCACGAAGCTCTATACGAAGCTCTACACAAAGCTCTATATAAAGCTCTATACGAAGCTCTGTATAAAGCTTTGCACGAAGCTTTATATAAGGCTCTACACAAGACTCTATACGAAGCTCTGCGTATAGAGGCTCTGCATGAGCTTCTATACGAAGCTCTATATAAAGCTCTACACAAAGCTCTACGTAAAGCTCTATACGAAGCTCTATACGAAGCTCTACGTATAAAGGCTCTGCATAAGGCTCTACGCGAAGCTCTGCGTACGGAGGCTCTATACGAAGCTCCGTATAACACACATTACTATCGGGTCCCCGCTATATTCCCGATAGCCTACACGTGCCTCTGCTAAGTTACCCCTTAGTAGCCACCTTATTTTTTACCCTTCCTTACATCCTCCCTACCTTAGGAGGCACTAGAACGGCAGCCAGCAGAGGACCGTCGCCAGGACTAGATGACCGTTGCCAGAACTAGACGACCATCGCTAGAACTAGACGACCGTCGCCAGAACCAGACGACTGTCGCTAGAACTAGACGACCGTCGCTAAAACTAGACGACTGTTGCTAGAATAAGATGACCGTCCTAGAGCTAGACGACTGTTGCTAAAACCAGATGACGACCGTTTAAATGACCAGCCAGCAAACACCACGAATGATTTAATTAATTAATCGATTGAATTAAACTAGAGCTTTAATATCGGCTAGTCACCAAATTAAATTAAGGCCTCCTAGGGAGGCACCCTAGACGACTACCGTTCGAATGTACAGCCAGCAAACGGCCATAGAGAACGATTCGAATTAATTAGAGCCTTTGATTAGGCCAACTCCCCCCCCAAATTAAACTAAACACTGACGCAGGCAGGCAGGCAGGTAGGTAGGTAGGTAGGTAGGTAGGTATAAGAGGACCGTCGCTAGAACTAGAGACCGTCGCCAGAACTAGACGACCGTCGCCAGAGCCAGACGACCGTCGCCAAAGCCAGACGATAATTGTTTAAACAACCAGCCAGCGAATACTACGATCAATTCAATCGATTGATCAAATCGAACCAGAGCCTTAATATCATCCCATTACCGAATTAAATCAAATTAAGGCCTCTTAGGGAGGCACCCTAGACAACTTGTCGACCTAAGTCGGGTGTTATGCCGCCGACTCAGTTACCTACTCCTTGACTCGGTCACCGACTCAGTTACCGACTCCCTATTACGTACCCCCCCCCCCTATACCTGCATCTACCTTATATATATATAGCCTCTTTTTCTTTATAGATCAATTGACACACAAGTTCTTCTTTTCTTACAATCAGTGCACGGACTTCCGATTAACAGTTATGAGCCTAGGGTTGTTTCCTATACGCCAATTATTCTTTTAATTAGCTGTTCCTACAGGCTCGTGTCCGGGTACTTCGGTTATTAACGTACTCGTAATTACCTTTATATTAAACGACGTCCTTCCACCAATATTATAACCGACGATGCCTACAGTGCCACAGCTAGTAGAGCGCGCTAAAGACGAGACAGCCAGACACAAGGTAGGTGCTAGGAGCCAGACACGAGGCAGCAGAGCTAGACACGAGGCAGGTGCCAGGTACTAGACACGAGGTAAGAGTTAGAGACGAAGCCGCTTAAGAGTTTAAGCTTATGGGGCAGCGACCTAGTATTAGATAGGACTAGACGCTGGCACCGTACTACTAAGGACTAATAAGACTCCGCGCCGATTTGCCTACGGATACCAACTAGTTGCTAGCATCGTATTGCTATTTTACCTTGGAGCTAGCACCTTACTGCTACGTTATCGTAAAGCTAGCGCATTGCCACTTTACCCCAAAGCTAGTACGTTGCCGCTTTTACCCAGAGCTTGCACCTTACTGCTATGTTACCCCAGAGCTGGCACCTTACTGCTATATTATATTGACGCTAGCACCGTACTGCTAAGGACAAGATAACAACTAAGCTACTACGGCGTAGCTAGATATTAAATGGATAATTGTTGGATAGTATGGGAGGATCTAGGCATAAATAGACGATTGCCGGAGTGTATGGGAGGATCTAGGCATAGATGGACGATTGCTGGACTGTATACAAGGATCTAAACACTAGTACGGCTAGCATTAACCGGACGAAGACTAACAACGTGGCTGCTGACCTGCGGCCTTATTAATAAAGTTGGCCTATATATGGCCTTACCGACGATATCCTATCTAAGATTTGGATTTGGATTTGATTTTAATTATCAGCTTAAGCAGCACTGCTGCTAAGCTGGGAGGGTGTGTCAACCTAAGTCGGGTGTCATGCCGCCGACTCAGTTACCTACTCCTTAACTCGGTCACCGACTCAGTCACCGACTCCCTATTACGTACCCCCCCCCCCTATACCTGCATCTACCTTATATATATATAGCCTCTTTTTCTTCATAGATCAATCGATATATAAGTTCTTCTTTTCTTACAATTGGTGCACGGACTTCCAATTAACACAACTACCGTTTAAACTTATAGCTAGCGAACGCCTATAGAGAACGATTTAAATTAATATAATTAATCGCAAATAAATTAAGTAGAGCCTTTAATTGGGCCAACCTCTCCCCCAAATTACAGATATAGATAAGTAAGTATAATAGGCAGGCATAAACAGGTAGGTATAGACAGGTAGGCATAAATAGGTAGGACGGTTAAACAGGCAGGATAGGTAGGACAGGCAGGATAGGTATAGGCAGGACAAGTAGGTAAGCAGGTACTAGGCCTAGTTAGAAAATCAGTATACGGCCGGCGGATTATTAGGAACACCGCTAATTAACGGTTTAGAGCCTCTGCGAGAGCCTTACCCCTTATCTCCTTAATTAATTACTTAACGCCTAAGTAGATATAGATACAGACACACAGATATAGGTAGTAGGTAGGAAAGATCAATTTAGATTATTTAAATTGCTTAAAGCATCGTATATATAGAATAGGGCCTAAAATTAACCTAATTGTCCTAATTGTCCTAATGGTCCTAGATGTCTGTTTAGTCTATTTAGTCCGTTTAGTCCGGGCGGCCTCCTAATAGGCTCCTGATAGGAAACCGAGTGTAAGGGTCTCCTGGAGATCCTAGCAGCCCTAATAGGAGCTATTAGGAGCCTATTAGTACTATTAGGAGGTATAAACATTTTCCTAATATAAGGGCAGGCTTTCTTTTAAAGAGGGGGGTAATATAACGGCGCTATCGCACGTTACCTGCTAAATTCTGCTATATTTTGCTAACCTATAATTAGCTCGCCCAGAGCTAGCGCCTTAGCAGCTTACCCTATATATTTGTTTATATTAGTCTTAGTAACTCCCTTTCCCTTTTTTTTAGCTTAGTATTTTCGTAATACAGTATTCTATAAGCATTAGTTTAGAGGCATTTATATAAGCTGTAATAATAGACGTACTAAAGCCCTATCTATATACTTAATTAGAATACCTATTATAGGAAGCACTTAGTTAAGCGTTATATTATTACCTTATAATTTCCAAGTTGCTTTTTTTTAAAGCCTTTATAATTAAAGCGGATATTATAAATAAAAGGGAACATATTAAAGGATCTTAAATTAATACTAGTAGGTAAGGCTATAGGATTAGATATTATAGTATATTAAGTTATACCTATAATATTAGGAGCGATAAATAAAATAGGAAGGAGAAGTAATATACCCTATATAGGAGTTTACTATATAGTAACGAGTAATAGCAGATATTATATTTATACCGCTAAACCGTTTTAGATTTTAATACTTAGATATTACTTTAAGAATCTTGTTATTGGGGAAGACGTAGCCGGATTTAGAGGTTCCTCCCCCCCGTTTTAGGAGGCAGTTTCTCCTCGCTGAAACCTATATCTGTTACCGCTTTTGCAACATACTAAGCATACTAAGGACATTAGGGTCTCCCTTACTTACCTATTAAACCTAGAATTGCGCGTATAGCCCTATAATGCACCTCTTAAAGCTCCCTAAACGTCCCTTAGCGGCTAATGTTATTTAAAAAGCTATAGATGTCCGCCGCCTATCTTTATCCTTATCCTCTGCTAAAAGCACTACTCTTATATAATAAAACCTCCCTTCTACACTATACTCCTTTAACCCTTTTCCTATAGTAGCTACGTATATATTTTCCTTTACTATTATATTGTTTACTTCTAATACTCAATTTCTAGGTTTCTACCTATAGGGTTTTTTTACCTTATCCCGCTCTTAAGAACGCCGATCTCCTATAGAGCCTTTTTAGCGTTCCTATTAATAGCAGTCGCCCTTAAGCTAGCTTTTACGTGTAGGCAACTACAGCTACTAAAGTACTAAGATACTACGCGTTTAACCACTATACCCTCTTAAAGTAAGAAATGGTGAAATATAGATCTAGCCTCTAGCTTAGACTCTAAACTAGGCAAGCCGTCTTATTTTAAGCCAGCTTTAGACTTAGATTTAAGCTCTAACTCTAAAGCTAGGGAAGACGCCCATTCTAAAGGGGAATATTTATAGTAGAGGATTGCGTATTATAAGGATTAAGGAAGGGCGAAGTTAAAATAGAAGCCCTAGTCTACTTCTTTTATTAAGTATAAGTTTTAAAATTAGGAAAAGTTTGTTTGTATTTAAACCAAAATTTACCTTATAATACTAATAATTTATATTTATTACCTAAAAGTTAAGTCTAACCCAACCGATGTCCTTTATTAGTATATAGCCGACATATTTAAAATATACCTTAAATAGCGCGTAAAGAATTCTTAAATTAAAAAGGAAAGTATAATCTGGGCGTACTAAGGACGAATACTATATAAATTTATAGATGTAGCAGGCCATAGTATAAATAATAGCGTAGAACTTAATATACAAAATATAGGTAATCTTTAATTTTTTTTAAAAAAATCCTAGCTAATTTGTTACAGTGGATTCTAATCCACTTAACGCTAATATATAAGCTAGACACGTTAGAGAAAGAAAAGGAGGTAATGTATATATAGGACTTGTATATAATTATTAATACCTATTAAACAATAGACGTAAAGCCTTACTATTGTTAGATAACTTATATAGAGCTATTTATTAATAAAATAGGTTGATTAATTGATGATTATGATCGTGTCTTAATCGTTGCTTGACCTAGGGCCCCTGGGCTTAGACGAAGATATTTATAATATACGTGACCCGTGCACGTGACTAGTGTATGTCCTACGCTACCGAGAATACAGATTATCTGATATACCCCCTTAGCTTTGACCTGGTCGAGGACGAAGCTAGCCACCTTCTCGTGTCCGTTAATGCGTTAATTGAACTATAATCTCATCTAAATCCTTCCGTCTTGCTCTAATATTCTCCCTTAGGTCCTCTAGTTGCTTCTCCTTATTTAGCTACTCCTTAATATCTACTATTCCGATTATATTGACGAAGCTCTTAAACCTCTGCTTGGGTAGGGCCTTTGTAAGTCTATTGGCGATTATTTTCTTCGTCACTGTCTATTAAAATTATACTCGTCTCTTTATGTATTCCTAACATAGCTAGTGTTAATAGATATTAACATGTTAGAGCTTCGTAATTAGCTTTGCCGTGTCTTCTATAATTAGTTAGAGCATCTAGGTATTATTGCAGTTAATAATTAAGGGCTTATTCAGTTGTAATGTTATTACTTTAAATAGCCTACTAATAAAGATAGCTTCCTTTACTATCTGTAATAGGGCTAACAGCTCAGCTTTTGTGCTTGACGTTGTAACTATACCCTGCTTGTTTGCTCTCTAGGCAATTGGCCCCCTAAATAGCTTTATAATGTATCCTTATAAGCTCTTTCTATTAACGGAGTTGTCCGCGAATAATGCGTTGCTGGTATAGATAAATAATTGCGCTTTACTTCTACCGTCTCCGTCGTCTTATCCTTAGTCGCGTATTCCTTTATCTCTCCCTCTACTGTTTATTCCTTCCTTATCTCCTCTATAGTAGATTACTCTACTCCTCGTGCTATATAGGTACTAAATAACTCTATCTACCGCTTAATGGTGCTCTTAGCTTAGGTCCTAATTGAACCTTGCCAGCTATAATACTGTAAAGGCAATATCTGGACGCGTTATAGTGGCTATATAAAGTACTAAACCTAGTTTTCTCTAATATAGTATTGTAGAAGCTAGTAGGGATATAGGACGGACTAATAGGTCTGTATTGGGGGACGGACGCGTCGGACGGATTATATAGTAATTGGTAAGGAGGAGTTCCGATTCTGCTATAGGAGTATCTAGAAGACGCCCTCTAAGATCTATCTTATACTAGTTAGCTATCTTCTTAATATAGGCTTCCTAGGATAGCTAAAGGAGCCTCTAGCTATAATTACGTAGTATATAGATTCCTAGGAACTATTTTAGCTCGCTAAGGGTATTTATCTAGTATTCCTTACTTAGCTCCTTAATTGCTTCTTAAGCTTTCTTCTTATCTATCTTTCGGTAGTAGAAGACAATATTATTGACGTAGAAGAAGATAACTATTCTACCTTTTAGTATAATATATGGCTCCTAGGGTACTTCTTTGAAACCTAATTCGTTTAATGAGCTTATAAGATTCTTCTGCTATAATAGTGGTGATCGTTATAGTCTGTATAGGGCTTTTCTTAAGCGTAGTACTTTATCTATCTTTCCTTTATTAAACCCTGGCGGTAGCTTTATATAGACGACCTCGTCGAGATTGTAATAGATAAACGCATTAACTATATCTATCTATATTATCTTTAGGTTGAATTTTGCAGTAATCGCTATAAGGGTTCGGAATGTTATACTAGCTAATGTAGTAGCTCTTATAGGTAGGTCTCCTAGGGCCTATTAATTTCTGTAGACTACTAAGCATGCCTTGTATTTCTAGAGAAATCTATACTTATCCGTCTTATAGACGAACACCTATATTAAGCTAAGGACCTGTTGTTCCTTTACGTACTTCTTATTTATTTCTTAAAACAACCTCATTTAATAATAAGATTGGAGATAGGCTTGTTAAGCCTCTTAGAACTAATCTTAAAGAGGATATATATTAAGGTCCTAGATTAACTAGGGTAGTAGAGGTAGGTTCTTTCTATATAATTTAATATCGCGTATTTTGCCTAATTTCAGCTTGCTATTATTAAGTCGACTATTAAGGTTAAACTTCCTTCCTGCTAAGAAGGCGCCGTGATAGGCTAATGTAATCCTTTTAGTAATAAAGTCTTTAAACCTATTATTGCTGGCTTCCTTAAACGAGTCTTTAACTAAGTCGTTAGACACCCCCTAAGTATTAAATGTATCTCCTACTTAATAAGCGACGTCTTAATTAGCACCTTATATATCTAACTTTATAGGATACTTAACGTAAAAGGCATATAGAGATTCTTTATCTTCTTCTGTTAGAGGTAGCGTATGATATATATCTTTAAGAGCTCTTACAAGCTTAAGATCTGCTAACTTATTAAAGGCTTAAACTAGCTTATTAACGTTGTTGTCTTTCTCTTAAATTAACGGTTTAAATACTTCTTTATCGTCTTCTAGAAAGACCTTGTTCTTAGTCTAGGTATTAGGTAGTTAAATCTTCTTAATTAGCGTATTTAATTCGGCGTATAGGTCCTTTAAGATATCCTTTTACTTGCCATTAAAGAACGTCTTCTCGTCAAAGATGACGTCCCTAGTAGAGATAATGATACCTTTATATGGGATCCAGATCCTGTAAATATTAGTAGAGTTATAGCTAATAAGGTAGCTAATATGGGCTCACGGATCTAGCTTGCTTAGCCTTTTCTTCTTTAGCTGGGCGTCCGATGTCATCGCGTACGCCCTACAGCCGTAGGCTTTTAGGTGCGCTAGTTGCGGCTTTCTTAACCTATTGGTTAGGAAGGTATAGAACTTCTTATATAGTAATTTCCAACTATTGCTTTTTAGTGGCTTTTAATCTTGAAGGTATACTACGTAGTTAACTATTTCATTCTATAGGTTATATGGTAGATTGGTAGCAATTCTTATTGCTTATAATCTCTTAATAATTACACCCCCTAAGCGTTTAGTGGTACTGTTCTAAGCTTAGGTATATAGCGCCGAAGGCTTAAATATAATTCCTTAAGTCCGTAGCTATTTAAGGGTTCTCTTTCTCTCTAGCTCGTTATCTAATCTAATGGTATTAACCTTAAGGTTATACCTTAGACAAATTTATTAGGTGAAATCTTTAAGCACTTGTAGTGTCTCCTTCTTTTTATTATGCGTTATTATAAAATACGGGAAGGTTCTTTCTAAGAAGGTGTTATAGATGAATATAACTCGTATAAATCCAATATGCGCTTCCTTAAGGTCAGTTTAGTCAATATAAAGGTCAAGATAGGGTTTATTAATTTTCTATTCTGAGAACCTTTATAAAACCTAACACTTAATTTTGGCGAGACTGTAATATTAATATTCTATTATTTTTGGGCCTTAAAGCTTAACTCTTAAGGCGTTAAGACCTAAATAATAAAGGCTTATAGGTCCTGGATAACCTAAATATAGATACTATAGACGTATATCTCCTTTTAAATCTAGACGAGCGTCTCTTAATAATGCTCTATGCTTCCGTTAACGTAGCAGTTAGCTTATATTAAACGCTAATAGACTTCCTGGTTAGATATATTTAATAGTCTATTATCTATAACGTTCTTCTATTTAATATAGGATTATATTGTCCTTCCAAACTAGAAGATTGTTATCTCCTTTATTATCCTAGTAGTACCCTCATTTTTAAAGTAGACGAAATAATATAAGGTTTGTATTAAAGTCTATACAAAAGGTAACGTCCTTAAGACATAGGATTCCCTTACTCTTGTCTAGTTTTATAACTTAGATAGTGACGTTACTATAACCTAGTATAGGCGCTTCTAAGCTGCCAGCGATGATGTATTTATATCTTAGAGCTTTTCTAAAGTTATAGAAATCAGAGAGGTTATTAAAGATATAGAGAGTGGTTCTTAAGTTAAGAATAGTTAATAGCTTTAGTAGATAGAGTTAACCGGTATAATATAATTCTAGGAATATTGTATTAGCTTCTCCCTTAATCTTAACTTCCTAACTCTTATCCTATTATTATTAAGCCTTATCTTCCTGTTCTTTAAGTCTAATCTTCGCAACTTAGTTAGTAAGATTCTTATTCTTTTCTACCTTTTTTAGTGCCCTATTAATGCGTATATCTCCTATTATAACTCCTATAGGTTTTTTATCTTTAAATAAATACTAATAGTCCCGTAGGGAGTGTCCTTATATTCTATACGCTAAGCACTTAGGCGTTAGCTTCTTATAGGACGTCTCCTTATTTACTAGTGTCCCGGCTCTCTTTAAGCGTCTATTATATGCTAAGGCTCTTCCTCTTCGTAAACCTTTAGTAGTATTAGAGTGATCCTTAATAGCTTACTCTGTAAAGTCTGTATTAAAGGTACTCCCTCTTATAGTAGTATTAGCTTTCTTTAAGGGTGTTCTAAGTCCTTCTTACAGCTCCTTTGCTACTCTACGGTATTTAAAAGATTTTAACTTCTGTGGGTTATTGTTAGGACGCCAAGGTCCTTAGGGCATGTAGTAACGTGACAACAGTAACGGGATGCAAAGAGTATCTGGTTCTTGATGAAGTAGAACTGTAGAACTGAATTCTGCTGTTCT